>Ga0247609_10000995_pt1 | contig 35821 bp, 32 predicted proteins | sample 172DNAGHGlowgp2_FD_193487 | JGI IMG/M metagenome (GOLD analysis project Ga0247609, IMG submission 193487) | Sheep rumen microbial communities from Palmerston North, Manawatu-Wanganui, New Zealand - 1728 DNA GHGlow gp2 | ecosystem: Host-associated > Mammals > Digestive system > Stomach > Rumen ... | reverse complement strand
CAATCACAGTTACTATGTTTCCCTTCAAAAAAATGCCGTCACGTTCCACTTTCCCTGTGTACAAAGGCGATAGCGAGGATTAGCCCTTTCACTTTGCCATCATTTCCCGTCACATGCATAATAAAGTACGCGCGAGGGTACCGTGCGCAAAAGAACAACTAATAGGATGACGGGAGAAACTGTCCTGATTGCAGGATAAGCTGTCTCGTGGAAAAACGGTGAGCGATTTCTGGGAAACGCTCACCGTTTTTACTAAAATGCTCACCGTTTTCTCACCGCTACAGCTGTCTCGTCACTGGGATAAGCTATCTCGCTGCTGGCTTCAACTGTCGCACTGACAGGAACAGCTGTCTCGCTGACACCCCATGCTGTGGAGGCGAAGTGGAAGCAGAGTGGAACGTCCGCACGCACCGTGCTTGCCTGCAAGCCATCTGTTTATCGGCATCTCCGGCATGTCGGTGAAAGGTGACGGCATTTTTTTGATGAGTTGGAGTCTGACAGTCACTGCTCGGCAAAGAGGAGGGGCATTTCGGTGACTTGTATCTCGCTGGTCAGTGGCATAGGTGTACTCATGCTTGCGATAGGGAGTCAGCAGGATATCCTTGCCTTCATCGTTTCTCTGATAGACATACATGGTAGTGATGTCATCTCCTGTATAGTCGGCATTGTAGACGTAAAAAAACAGGCAGAAAAGTTGCAACAACTTGTGGGGAATTCTTGTAATATTCAATAGTTATCCAATATCTGTTGGAGTTTCTCGCGCTGTCGTTCCTTCTTCGACTTGCGCTTAGGGAAGATTTTCTTTACGGCAAGGGCTATCAAGGACAAAGGATTGACACCTACGGTCATAGCACCGCCAGCCTGCTCCTTGCGTTGTTGTTCCAGCCAATGGCTCTGATAAGCCAACCGCATATCCTGACGTAACTTAGGCGTCATGATAACCACTCCTATCTTATTAGAGCGCAAAGAAGCCAGTTTGTCAGGAGAGACACGCTCTATGCGAGGCGGCATGGGGCGCAGCACAGAACTGTCATGCTGTTCAGGTTTCATGGGTTCGTTGCGCAACCATTCCTCAAAGTCAGTTGCCGGGCTCTTGATGGAGTCTGGCACACTGACTTCTTTTTTGTCAGTAGAAACTTGTGCCTTGGCCATCACGGTCAAGGCTGACAGGCATATTATCAAAATGAAGAATCTAATCATTTACGGTTGCATCGGATTGATGCTGCAAAGATAAAGATTCTTCGTTAAAGAGTGTATGAAAAATAGTTTATAAATTCTTAGTAATTAATAAATTAAGATTTTCTTAAACTTTATTATCATCACCACATCATCATGCGGAGGCATTCTTCTGCTGACTGACGCATGGATTTGATGGAATTGTTATATTCCTTATCCTTAGTAGCTTCAAGAAATCGGCTGAGGGTTTCGCGAGCTTTGTCGAACTGGCGTAGTTGCAGATAGCATTTACCCATCTGATAAGTGAGGGTATTGACGTCCTTTTCCTCAGCATAGCGCATACACTCTTCTAGCTCTTGCAAGCGGAAGTCGGGCTCTCCCTTCATGCGGAACGACTCTGCCAATTCCTGATGCAGGCGAAACAGGGTCTTACGGTCAGGAACCATCAGTTTCTCTGCCTCGCTCAAATAGCCTAGTGCTTCAGCACCTAATCCTATCTTATTGGCTGCAATGCCTAACAAGAAGAGACAATAGCCATGTGTATCGTTGTGTCGGGCTGTGGCTCGTGAGAGATAATCATAGGCATCACCATATTGGGCTGTGTTCATATATATCAAGCCTTTGGTATAGAGCACTTTGAAGCAGGAATCGCCCAATGCCTCAAGATTAGCCAATTCGCGTAGTGCCAGGTCATAATTGCCCACCAGATAGTAAGCATCTGCCAACTGACGATTCACTAAGATGTGAGTGGCATCTTGCTGCTTATAACGCTCACAAATCTCAATTACCAGCCCAGGGTTTACATGTTCCTTGTCTGCGTTGTTCAGGCGATAGGTCAAATCAGGAATGATATCTGCCATAGGATTGCGTTTTAGCACACGTTTGCCCCAATAGACCAACGAGTCTATCTGTCCGGTCTGACAGAAACAGTCGTAGCGCAGACGCATATCGTCAAGAGTCAGACTGTCCTCGCTGATATTTCCGAGCAAGTCGATGCTTTGGGCATAGTACCCTCGCTCAAACAGTTGTTTTGCCTGTATACGTAAACTATCTGCTGGGGTAGCAGATAAAATGAGGAATGAGATGTGAGAAATAAGAAATGTCGTCAGTATTCTTTTCATCGTTTGTGTTCTCTTTCTAATAGTTCTTTCATGCGGTCTATCAGCAGATTGCTACTGATGTTCTTGGCGATGATGCGTCCTGTGCGATCTACGAGATAGTTATGCGGAATGGTTCGAATGTCAAGGCGCTTCACCTCAGGTAACATCTTACCGGCCTTGTCGTCAAAGGCTCGAAGGTTTATTATCTCGTAAGGGTGCTCGTCTTTCGGATGACTGCGCAAGTCCAGTTCCTTTACGGTTTTCCACCATTGCTTGGATTCCTTGTCCATCGACACCAGCGCCACCACTAAGTCCTCTGGAAACAGCTGTGCCGCCATCTTGATGTTAGGCATCTGTTGCAGGCAAGGCTCGCACCACGAGGCCCAGAAATCGACATAGAGGTACTGTCCGCGATAATCATTCAGATGGAGCACGTTCATATAATCGCCAACCTTCAGAGGTCGCACGATGGAGTCTTCCGTCTCATCGAAGAACCGACGGCTATAGCGTTTCCATAACATGGTGTTGATGGCAAAGCTCTCGGCGGACATGTAGTTCCTGCCAAGCACACTGTCGTTGACGAAAGCCTGGATAGGAGGATAGTCGCGGAATCGTTTCAATACCGAGTGCATCATCTGGTCAACCTCCTTTTCCGTATAGCCGTGCATGGAAGGATTTAATCTGTGCGAACCATAGACTCTAGATGCTGCACCTAATACTCCGTAAGGGCTCTTACCTGTATTGGCATAATACAATGCCAGTCGCTCCTTAGCCATATCCAGTTCATGACGAATCTTACCCAATGAGTCTGCCTCCTGCTCCGTTATCCCATAACGTTCCATCTGACGAGAAACCTTACGGTTCAGTTCCTTGATGCTGTCCATCTGCTGATAATAGCGTACGTATTCTAGCGTAGAAGGCGATTCCTCCACCCTATCAATATAACGAATATTGAAGCCATCGTCCTCATCGCCCACATGTATCTTCACCAGGTCACCATTCTTCACAACGACGGGTACGATGGCAGGGCCACGACGACTGAACATCAGATTGACATTGTATTCGTAAGGCACCATTCCATGCAACGTTCCCTGACGATGCACCGAGTCGATGCTGATGCTATCGTGCAACTGCATTTCCCGTTCTACTTGCGAATACAGATACACCTGCTGTGGCTGACTGGCTATGGCAGAGTCAACGGTCAGTGTGATGCTGAAGCGTTCTTGCGCTAAAGCAGAGATTAGCGACAACGTGCTGATAAGTAATACGGTGAATATCTTTTTCATTTTTTTGTTTTACTTTTTCCGAAGTTGGTTGTACGAAGTAGCATTTCAGCCTTTTCTATCATCTCCTTTAATTGTGGGGTAGGTGTTTCTTCCTTGCGGGCAAGATTAAGGAACTTCTCGTAGTAGGTTTTTGCCAGTTGACCATTGGGTAGATAATAGTAGTAGGCACTGGCGATGTTATAATAGGTAGCTATAGAGGATGGGTTATAAGCCAGGTGCTCTTTCCATGCTTCTACAGCTTTGTCGTAGCGCTCAGTCAAGTAGTAGCCTTCTCCTCGTGAAAGAGTGATGGCTTTCATTGTTGTAGTATCTGGCAGCAGTAGTTGGGTGGCAAGATTAAGACAGTCAAGCCCTTCATCAAATCGTTTGGTGTCGACACAGACCACACCGAGACGCCATGCGCAATTTGCATGTTGCATCTTGCTGAGCCAAAGGGCAGGTTTCAAGCATTGATAAGCACGCTCCAAAGAGTCTGTCTTGGTATAGCACATTCCTGCCGAATAGAGGGTGTTAAACGTAGAATCGCCCTGCTGTAACAGCCGTTCATATATCTTCGTGGCTTTTGGAAACTTGCGGTCAACAAAATAGGCATCGGCCAAGGCACGATTAACCTCAATATTGGCAGTATCAACTTTACAATACTTTTCGGCACAAGCAATGCCGTTTTGTGGCTGTTCCGTCTGTGTAAAAGCAAGGGTGAGCCCTGCCACCATCTCTCCATCCATGGGATAGCGTGCCACCAGTTGACTAGCCCAATAGATGAACGACCCTGTATCGTCCTGCTTTTTGTAGCTATAGGCCAGTTGTCGGAAAGCATCATGCGAGAGGCTGTCCTCAGGAGTGTTCTTCAACAACTCGGAACACTGAAGATAGTTCCCTCGTTTGTAGTAGCAGTCAGCCAGTTTTGCCGAGATATAATAGGGGACCGACGCACTATTAACAGCTCCTGCAATCAACTGGTCAATGATTTTCTCTGCCTTTTCTTCAGGCATTTGGTCAAGGTACTCTATCGGAAGTTTTAAGCTATCTTTAGCCTGTTTGCCAGCAACAGCCTTCGCCAAATCGTATGCCCTTTGATAATACTTCAGTGCCTCGAAAGTGTTGTATTGCTGCATACAACTGTCGCCCTTCTGCAAACAAACGGAAAGGGAGTCAGAATCCTCGCCCTTGACGGGGAGTACCGTCAGCAGGGCGAGGGAGAACAATGTTAGGAATTTGTTCATTATTAATAGAGAGTGTGCTTATTCCTTTTTCTTGGTCGTGATGATGATTTTCTTGGGCTGTCCATTCACACCCTTTTCGATGTGCATGCTCTTGATGTCGCCTGATGGAATGTTGCCAATCTCGGAGTCATCAGCCACCTTGCCGTCAATCTCTAGAATGTATTTTTCAGCAGCCTTTTCTGTACTGCTACTGCCCCCTTGCAGCCTGAAGGTGATAGGCACGGTGTATTTCACACGCACTGGCTCACCATTCTGCGTACCTGGCGCCCAGTTGGGCATAGTGCCAACGACACGCAGCGCCTCTGCATCTAGCAAAGGATCTACACTTTTGACGATACGAGCCTCAGTAATACTACCATCTTTTTCAACGACGAAGTTGGCAATGACGCGCCCTTGGATTCCTTTTTCAAAGGCTTCCTTCGGATATTTCACGTTCGAAGAAAGAAATTGCATCAGGGCAGCAGGACCTCCAGGAAACTGGGGCATCTGCTCCACCACGTCGAAGGCTTCTTTCTCTGCTTTTTCAACCTTCATAGCGTTGGGCATTTCAACGGGTTCCACTTTCTCTTGGGCGGCAGGCGCTTGCTCCACAACAACAATCTCATTGATTGGTCCCATTTTAACGGTCGCTTTCTGCTTACCCTTCTTGACAATCTTCTTGGGAGGTTGCTGATAGACATAGTCATTGACAGTCTCAGCATTGAGGGCGAGGGCAACACCTACGATAGGGATGAGGGCGAGCAGCTTCATGAAGCGGCTACGCGGTGATTTCTTTTGTAACATCATGGTTATACGGTTTTTAAGGGTACTGTGAGAGATACCGTTGGCAATGGAGTACCCGCCAATGCTTGCGGCCTTGGTGATTAACAGATATTGATATTGACGCGCGTTAATCCCTTGGGAGAGTACTGCACCGTCAGCCTCGTATTCATGGATGGCACGCAAGTCGGCGCGCAACATCCACATAGCGGGGTTGAACCACTGGAGGGCGGTGAGGAGGTCCACGAGGAGCACGTCGCACGAATGGTGCAGACGGATGTGTCCTCGTTCATGAGCGAGAATAGCAGAATCGCCTGTATGATAGTCGTTACGATTCATGACGATATAGGAGCAGAAACTGAAAGGCGGCACCTGATCGGGAACCACGCAGAGCGTAGTGCCATCAGCTTGCGGAATGCGCTCACTGCGGCGCACCAGCATCAAGACTCTCCATACTGATAACAGCGTGCGACTGAGTACCACCACTACACCTGTTATATATAGGAGAGGCACGACATACTGCCACAGGGCAGGCTGTTCATCTGCGGCGACCTCCATCTGGACATCGCCTACAGACACTACGGGCATGGCACTCATCACTACTGTCTTGTGCATCGTGATGACACACAGTGGCAAGATGAACGACAGCACGGCCGTAGACAACAGTACCACGCGATTGACACGGTGGAAGGTCTCCTTGGAGAGCAACAGACGGTAGAACATGTAGAACACTACGATGAGTACCGCTACCTTAGCGTCATAAATCAGAAAGCCTGTCATAATAATGGACTATTTGACAATTTACTATTGTACTATTTATTATTCTCTATTTGGTCTATGAGTTCGCGCAGCTCGTCTACGCTAATCTTTTCTTCTTTGACAAACGCGGAGACGGCACTGAGATAGGAGTCGTTGAAGTAGTTCTTGATGACACCCGCAATAGACGAGCGGCCATACTCCTTCTCTGACACCAGCGGATAGTACTGATAGGTATTGCCGAACTGCTTGTGGCCTAGATAGCCTTCACGCTCCAGAATACGGACGATGGTCGACAACGTATTGAAGTGTGGACGTGGCTCGTCATAATGTTCCTGCAACTCGCGCACGAACATCGGACCATGCTGCCAGTACAGCGTCATAATTTCCTTTTCCTTGTTGGTCAGTTTCTTCATTGTTTCAGAGTTTTGGTTTTACCAATTTGATGCGTCAAAATCAATATCTGCTGCAAAGTAACTAAAAGTTTTCGTTACATACAACTAAAACTATTAGTTTTTAAATTCCGTTAACTAATATTTTTAGTTACTAACGTTTACTGCAAGGTAAGCCCCATCAGTCCAACAACAACATCATTGGATTGTGGGATAATATCGAGTGCAATAATCTTCTTCTCAGGATTTAACGACATGCACAGCATTTGGGCAGCCCCACCTGGAATCATCAAGTCATTAGTTCCCTTGATTCCCATCGCCTTGCTAAGATTTCGACTGACAATACCCGTATCAAAGCTAACCCGGTAGGGTCTTGGCTGCAGCACACGGAAAGAATAGTCGTTGACATAATAATCTTGTTCGATGGGGCACCAGTTGTCGGGGTTTACCAGTCTCAAAGTATCAGCAGTACCATCCTCATAACGAGCAACAAGCAAACCGTTGACCATGCGGCTCTCACGGGTAGAAGTTGTACCAGCCAGCAACAGCCACATTTTAGTGGCACGTCCCTTGAGAGGGATACTGACCTGATCAGGATAGCGGTCGGACAGGGAAGCACAGACGATATTCGGTCCTATGACAGGTGTGCGGAACGGTACACCCATCACCAGATATTCATCCTTGATAATCTGGTTACGGAAGAAAGTGTCAATAACCTCCGGACGGATATGGCAGACAGAGTCGTTATAGTTTTTTGATAAATCCACCTTTTTGAACTTCAAGTCAAACGTTGGTTCCTCTGTACCCTCTGGCGTTGGCGAAGTCTCTTCATAAGAGCTATAGACATAGACCTCTGGCAACTTTAAGGGAGCATCGACAGTGATGACCTGATGTTCATCGTCGGTACCCTGAATGTCACGATACTCACCTTTTCCCAAATTCACGCGCAATACCACCTGCTGGGCCTCACGGAAATGCTGGGTAATATCATAAATGAGCTGATTACCCTGTCGACGGAAACGATAACTGACATAAGGGGTACTGATAGAAGCGCTGTCCCACGTCTCGGGGAATCCCGGATGAATGATACAACGATGGCTAAAAGCATCAGGGCGAATGCCGAAAAGGCCTTCGGTCAGCGTACGAGATGCAATAGTGATATGGTCGGCCACATCACGCCCCTGCTCGCCATTGACAACATCGTACTTGCTAGTCTGTCCGAAGTTAGCAGGTGATGAACCGTCATACAGTTGGTCGATGATGGTAGCCTTCAGCAGCCGGAACCCCTCTTCGTTGCGGCCAGCCTTGAAACAGGCCATCGCGGCACGCATGACAGCAGCAGGATAGACATTATTCATATCCCATGTATAGGGCATCCAGTTGCTTGTAGCCAGCGTAGAGAGCTGAGGAGTCACAGGAATGTGAGGTATCTCCTTGTCCATATACTTCGTTGCCATATAGGCTTGTTCAGGAGTACAGGCGTCGTAGTAGATAGGAGAACAGATGGACCACAAGGCGGGTGTATCGTGCAGGCGCCGCAAACCATCCTGGTCTCTGGACTCGGCCCAGCAGCCTTTATCGGCCATCCATAACTTTTCGTTGAGCAGTGCAAGGGCCTCATCAGCCTTTGCGAAATAGGATGCGCCATTTCGCTGCAGTTGGGCTGCGACACGGGCTGCCATCGTGTTCAGCCAATAACACTTGGCCAATATAGCCGTCGACAACAAATGTTTGTCAGCACCATGAACATAATCGCTAATAATGGGCCACTGGCGCTGCATGTCATCACGATTAGCATTGTAACGAAAGCGCCAGAGCTGTTCCTCTACTGACACGTTCTTCATCTTATCCTGTACAACAGACAAAGCACTACCTAACGGATTGATATACTTGTCGGGAGTATTGACGGTGATGGTAGCTGCCATTTCCTGCATATCACTCTCCATCCGATCAAAGAGGGCCTCACCTTGGCGAATCGTCAAAAAAGCAAACGACAGACCAGAACAACCGAGATAGAGGTCTTCGGCAAAATTGACAGAGGCTTGCTGATTGGGCAGTTCTAACTTTACGGGACCATTGAAGTTGGCCACACGCAGGCGCCATACCACACGATTCTCCTGCTGGTCAACCACAGCCTTGATGCGCACCACAGCTTTCTTGCCCCAAGCGGAGTGCTTGACCTCATAGCTGCGCATACCGTCCTGATAGCGCGACAGACAGTAGTCGGTCTTCTCCAAGTCAACGCCATTGATGCGGAAAGACAGTTGCCGGAACTCCTTGTTCTGCAACACCACAAAGAAAGGACGGTCACTGGTCTGCAGCACGTAGTTGGCAGTAGCACCATAGAGGGGACGCGTCAGTCGATTATCACCATTGACACAGACAAAAGCACGTCCGTTTGGGCGATAATTGTAGCCATTTGTCGTACTCCAACTGCAGGCTAGCAGCAACAACAGAGCCAGTATTTTGTTCATACTTGATGCAAAGATACGAAGAAGCAAGGAATAATCCAAAGGTTTTAGCATCTTTTTTAGCTTTGAGCAATAAAAAGGGAGCCTAGTAATACAAAAGGAACCGACTGTCATCTCGACAATCGGTTTCAAAACAAACTACTTAAAAACTAATCTACTAAAACAAATCAAAAAATATCTCTTCTACAGCCTCTATAGCATCTATAGAACTATAGTATCTTTCTTTTCACGGTGCAAAGGTAGGAACTTTTCCACAACCCTGCAAATATTTTGCCATAAAATACATCACTTCTTGACACAAATCAAGCGGATGTCAATCATAGAAGACCAACACCCGCTGTTTTGATATGTATGGTTTACAAAATCAACTACTTACATCATGCCGCCCATGCCTGGAGCACCACCCATTGGCATAGCGGGTTCCTTCTCAGGCTTGTCGCAGATGAGGCACTCGGTGGTGAGGAACATACCTGCGATAGAAGCGGCATTTTCCAAAGCCACACGAGCCACCTTGGCAGGATCGATGACACCAGCCTCGCGGAGATCCTCGTACTTGTCGAGACGAGCATTGTAACCGAAGTCACCCTTGCCCTCGCGAACCTTCTGTACGACAACGGCACCCTCCTCGCCAGCATTGCTGACAATCTGACGCAGAGGCTCCTCAATGGCGCGGCAGATGATGTTGATACCAGTCTGCTCGTCGGCATTGTCGCCCTTCAAGCTCTTCAAAGCCTCCTGAGCGCGGATGTATGTGGTACCACCACCAGCAACAACACCCTCCTCGATGGCTGCACGAGTAGCGCAGAGTGCATCGTCCACACGGTCCTTCTTCTCCTTCATCTCAACCTCTGAGTTAGCACCTACGTAGAGGACTGCTACGCCACCAGCCAACTTGGCCAGACGCTCCTGCAGTTTCTCCTTGTCGTAAGAAGAGGTGGTGAGCTCTATCTCCTTCTTGATCTGGGCGATACGGTCCTGGATGGCCTGCTTGTCGCCAGCACCATTGACAATCGTAGTATTGTCCTTAGAGACTGTCACCTTGTCGCAAGTACCCAGCATCTCGAGGGTAGCCTGCTCCAGCTTCAGACCCTTCTCCTCGCTGATAACGACGCCACCCGTCAGGGTTGCAATGTCCTCGAGCATAGCTTTACGACGGTCGCCAAAGCCAGGAGCCTTGACAGCGCAGATCTTCAATCCACCACGCAGACGGTTGACAACCAGTGTGGTCAGGGCCTCAGAGTCAACATCCTCAGCGATGACCAACAAAGGACGGCCACTCTCAGCAGCAGGCTGCAGGATAGGCAGGAAGTCCTTGATGTTGCTGATCTTCTTATCGTAGATGAGGATGTAAGGATTCTCCATCACGCACTCCATCTTCTCAGAATCGGTTACGAAGTAGCCAGACAGATAACCACGGTCAAACTGCATACCCTCGACAACACCGATGTGCGTGTCGCGGCTCTTGCTCTCCTCGATGGTGATAACGCCATCCTTAGAAACCTTGCGGAAAGCCTCAGCCAACAGTTTACCAATCTCCTCGTCGTTGTTGGCAGAAACGGTAGCAACCTGCTCAATCTTGTCGTAGTTGTCATTCACGCGCTCAGCATTCTTCTGGATGAAGTCAACAACGCTCTTCACAGCCTTGTCGATACCACGCTTCAGGTCCATAGGATTAGCACCTGCGGTAACATTCTTCAGGCCCTCGGTAACGATAGCCTGAGTCAGGATGGTAGCAGTGGTGGTGCCATCACCAGCATCGTCACCAGTCTTTGATGCTACGCTCTTTACGAGCTGAGCACCTGTGTTCTCGAACTTGTCCTCCAACTCGATTTCCTTAGCAACGGTCACACCGTCCTTGGTAATCTGGGGAGCACCGAACTTCTTCTCAATCACAACGTTACGACCCTTTGGACCGAGCGTAACCTTTACTGCGTTTGCTAACTGGTCGACGCCCTGCTTCATTGCATCGCGAGCGTCAATATTGAATTTAATATCTTTTGCCATGGTTTTATTCTACTATTTGACTATTTACTATTAGACTATTAAATTGTGAAATCGTGAAATTGTCCAATCGTCAAATGCGATTATTTCTCGATTACTGCGAGGACATCAGACTGACGCATCATGAGGAACTTCTCACCCTCAAATTCCAGTTCTGTGCCACTGTACTTGCCATACAGCACCTCGTCGCCAGCCTTCAAGACCATCTCTTCATCCTTAGTACCCTGTCCAACGGCCTTGATAGTGCCATGAAGGGGTTTCTCTTTTGCGGTGTCAGGAATAATAATGCCACCAATTTTCTCTTCTGCCGGTGCAGGAACTACCAGCACACGGTCTCCTAATGGTTTAATGTTCATAATACCTTATTTATTTAAATTAGACTTTTATGTTTTCTGCCTATTGTTCTGCCAAAAGCGTGCCAAACGTGAAAGACTGACACATTGGCAGATACTTTTTCAATCTTTTATTCCTCTTCTTTCATTTTTTTGTTCTTTTATTTTTGTAGTTATCTATTTTTTTGTACCTTTGCAGAATTGAAGAGAATAGCAACAACTAATCAAACAAGAATATGAAAGACTTTCTAAAGTATGTTTTTGCAACCATTACCGGTATCATTGTGTTAACCATCGTGATGGCCATTCTTGGCACCATCTCATTGGTAGGTCTGGCAGCGTCGAGTGCCAGCACAACAAAAGTAGAAGAAAACTCTGTATTCACGCTGATGCTCTCCGGCCAACTGGAAGAGCGTGCACAGAGCAACCCCTTGGCATCACTGACAGGAGAGGTCGGTGAGAATCTCGGCCTGGACGATATCGTCAATGCCATCAAGAAGGCTAAGGACAACGAAGACATCAAAGGCATCTACATCGAAGCTGGCGCCTTCAGCAGCGACACTCCTGCTTCTGCACATGCCATCCGCGAGGCTCTGCTCGACTTCAAAAAGAGTGGCAAGTGGATTGTAGCCTATGGTGATTCATACACGCAGACCACCTATTATATATGTAGTGTGGCAGACAAACTGTTCCTGAATCCAGAAGGCATGGTCGACTGGCACGGACTGGGCGGCGAAATGTACTATGTCAAAGACCTGCTTGCCAAGTTTGGTATTAAGTTCCAGGCTGTGAAGGTTGGCAAATATAAGAGTGCCGTAGAGATGATGACAGCCGACCAGATGAGCAACTACGACCGTGAACAGACAGAGGCTTATCTAAACGGCATCTGGAAAGTGATGCTGAACGACGTATCCAAGAGTCGTAAGGTTTCCGTTGATTCACTAAACGCATATGCCGACCGCTATGTAGCACTTTGCAGCCAAAAGGAATTGGTACGCATGAAACTTGTCGACAAACTACTCTATACAGACGAAGTAAAAGGCGAAATCAAGAAGTGTCTGAAGATTGACAAGGACGAGCATATCAACCAGCTGACACTTGACGAGATGGCCAATGTGGCTGACAAGAAAAAAGAGGGTGAGAAGATTGCTGTCTATTACGCTTTTGGCGAAATCGTTGACTCTCAGACAGGAAGTTTGCTGTCGCAAGACCACTCCATCATCGCTAATGAAGTTTGCAAAGACCTGGAAGAACTGATGAACGACGACGATGTGAAAGCTGTCGTACTGCGTGTCAACTCTCCTGGTGGCTCAGCATACGCTTCTGAGCAGATTTGGCGTGCCGTCACCAACCTGAAAGCCAAGAAGCCCGTAGTGGTTTCAATGGGTGGTTATGCTGCCAGCGGTGGCTACTACATTAGCTGTAATGCCAACTATATCTACTCAGAACCCACGACTCTGACTGGTTCTATCGGTATCTTTGGTTTGTTCCCCGATGCGAGCCAGCTGTTGACAGACAAGTTAGGCATAAAGTTTAGCGAGGTTAAGACCAACAAGCATTCTAATTTTGGAGCAATGTCACGTTCATTCAATACAGAGGAGTTGGCCCTGCTTGATCAGTATATCGGTCGTGGCTATGAGTTGTTCCGCAAGCGTGTGGCCGATGGTCGCAAGCTGCCCGTTGCACAGGTTGAGGAAATTGCCCAGGGACATGTGTGGGTAGGCAACGACGCTCTGAAGATCAAGTTGGTAGATGCCATTGGTTCTTTGGATGATGCCGTCAAGAAGGCTGCCCAACTTGCCAAAGTTAAGGACTATTATACCAGCAACTATCCTGACGAGCCCAGCTGGTGGGAGAGTCTGACAGCCAGCATGGACCACGGCAACTACCTGGATGAGCAGATGCGCGAGACACTGGGCGAATACTACGCCCCGTTCAGCTATCTGAAGAACATCAATAAGCAGTCGGCTATCCAGGCCCGTCTTCCCTATTTCGTGGAGATTAAATAAGTTCGAAACCTCGAAATTTCGAAGCATCGAAAAAATAACGCATGGAAGGCGATTTCATCAAAATCAACAAGTGGCTGCTGCCATTGAGCTGGCTCTACGGCATGGCTGTGAATCTTCGGAATACGATGTTCAGCATCGGTATACTGAAGAGTCGCAGTTTCGACATACCTGTCATCGCTGTTGGCAACATTACTGTTGGCGGAAGTGGTAAGACCCCCCATGTGGAATATCTCATCCGACTGCTGAAAGACACGTTCCATACTGCAGTGCTCAGCCGCGGATATAAGCGCAAGAGCAAAGGCTTTGTGCAAGCCACGGCAAAGACAACGATGCCTGAGATTGGTGACGAGCCATTCCAGATGAAGCAGAAATTTCCCAATGTCATCGTTGCCGTAGACAAGAATCGTTGTCACGGTATTGACACATTAGTTGAAAACGACAAGGATATTGATGTTGTCCTGCTTGACGATGCCTTCCAGCACCGCTATGTCAAACCAGGCATCAACATTCTGTTGGTAGACTATCACCGACTGATCATCTATGATAAGCTGTTGCCTGCCGGCAGACTGCGTGAGCCGCTAAGTGGCAAGGACCGTGCCGACATTGTCATCGTCACCAAGTGCCCCAAGGACCTCAAGCCGATGGAGTACCGTGTCATCATGAAGGCAATGAGTCTTTATCCCTACCAACAGCTGTTCTTCACGTCTATCGACTACGGAGAACTGCTGCCGGTATTCCAAGAGACCAAAGAGGCCCTGGATCTTCATCATCTGAAAGACTACTCAGCGCTTCTGCTTACAGGTATTGCCTCACCTCAGCAGATGACGCATGACCTGCAGCCGTTGATACCACAGCTGACACCACTCGCTTTTGGCGACCATCACATCTTCAGCAAGAAAGATATGGAGCTGATTAACAGCACCTTTGCTGCACTACCCTCTCCCAAACTGATTATTACGACAGAAAAGGATGTCACCCGACTCCGCCTGGTAGAAGGACTCAGTGAGGAGGTACGTCAGCATCTGTATGCATTACCTATTACAGTCTGCTTCCTACAAGAACAGGCACAAATGTTTAACCAACAAATTATAGACTATGTACACAAAAATTCAAGAAACAGCATCCTGGTTAAAAGAAAGGATGACCACAAGTCCCAAGACAGCAATCATTCTGGGAACAGGCCTCGGACAATTAGCTTCCGAGATAACTGACAAGACAGAAATTCCCTACAGCGAGATTCCCAACTTCCCCGTTTCCACCGTAGAGGGACACGCCGGAGCACTCATCTTCGGTAAATTGGGTGGCGTAGACATTCTGGCCATGCAGGGACGTTTCCACTACTATGAGGGCTATAGCATGAAGGAAGTTACCTTCCCTGTTCGTGTCATGTACGAGCTAGGCATCAAAACCCTGTTTGTATCAAATGCAGCAGGTGGCATGAACCCCGCCTTCAAGATTGGTGACCTCATGGTTATCACCGACCATATTAACTTCTTCCCAGAGCATCCGCTGCGTGGCAAGAACTTCCCGACAGGTCCCCGTTTCCCAGATATGCACGAAGCATACGACCATGAGCTCATCAACCTGGCTACAAAGATTGCCAAGGAGAAGAACATCCGTCTGGTCTATGGTGTTTACATCGGTGTTACAGGTCCTACCTTCGAGACACCCGCAGAGTATAAGATGTATCGTACCCTGGGTGGTGACACCGTTGGCATGTCTACCGTTCCTGAAGTTATCGTTGCCCACCACTGTGGCATCAAGACCTTCGGTATCAGCGTAGTCACCGACCTTGGCGGTTTCGACAATCCTGTTGAGGTCAGCCATGAAGAGGTTCAGGAAGCTGCCGACAAGGCTCAGCCGCTGATGACTGAGATCATGCGCGAAATGATTAAACGTACTGCACAATAAATGGAAATAGCATCATTAGGAGAATTCGGTTTGATAGACCGGTTGACAAAGGACATCAAACCCAACAATGAATCAACAAAGTACGGCGTAGGCGATGACTGCGCCGTACTTCACTATCCCGACAGCGAGATATTAGTCACTACCGACATGCTCATGGAGGGTGTACACTTCGACCTGACCTATATCGACCTGCAGCACCTTGGCTGGAAGTCGGCTATGGTCAACATCAGTGACATCTTTGCCATGAATGGCACACCACGACAGATGACCGTTTCGCTGGCACTTAGCAAACGCTTCACCGTAGAGGATATGGAGCAGTTCTATTCAGGACTGCGTATGGCCTGCGACAAGTGGGGTGTCGACGTCATTGGTGGCGACACCACCTCTTCTTATACAGGTCTGGCTATCAGCATTACCTGCATCGGTGAGGCTCGCAAAGAAGACATCGTCTATCGCAACGGTGCCAAAGAGACCGACCTCGTCTGCGTCAGTGGCGACCTTGGTGCCGCCTATATGGGCTTGCAGCTCTTGGAGCGCGAAAAAGCCGTTTATTACCAGATGGTGGAAGAAGCTAAACGCAAGTCCACTGTGGCTGGCGGTTCACCCGCCAGCATCCCCGACTTCCAGCCCGACTTTGCAGGTAAGGAATATCTGCTGCAGCGCCAGCTGAAGACAGAGGCCCGGGGCGACATTATTAATAAGTTACGCGAGGCAGGCATTCGTCCTACTGCCATGATGGACATCTCTGACGGACTGAGCAGTGAGCTGATGCATATCTGCAAACAGTCGGGCGTAGGTTGTCGCATCTTCGAGAAGCAGTTGCCCATTGACTACCAGACTGCCGTGATGGCTGAAGAGCTGAACATGAATGTCACCACCTGCGCCCTCAACGGTGGCGAGGACTACGAACTGCTGTTCACTGTTCCCATTGGCGACCACGAGAAGATTCAGCAGATAGAAGACGTCAAACTCATTGGTCACATCACCAATGCCAGCCTTGGACAGGTACTGGTAACGCGCGATGACCAAGAGTTCGAACTCAAGGCACAGGGATGGAACCCACTGAATAAATAAAACCTATTAACTATGGAAACAAAACGACTAATCATTGCCATGCTATTTGTTGTAGCAGCAGTACAAACCGTGTTCTCAGGTGAAAAGATTGTCGTTGTGGGACAAAACGTAGAAAACTTCTATTACTCTCTTGACTTGGAAGGTAATTCCGATACCAAGCGTCAGGCCAAGATGGATGCGATTGTCAATGCCTATTTCCCCTCCGACAATAGTGTGCCAATAGCAGACATCTATGCGTTCTGTGAGGTAGAGTGCAGCGACGAGATGATGCAATATATCGCCTCTAGTTTCAAAGCAAAGACCGGACTCAATTTCCAGGCCTCGTTAGATGGGATGACCTATGATAAGTCATATTACTCAAGCGGATTAATCAAGTGTGGCTTCGTCTATAACGCTGACAAGATAAAAGCAGTAGGTGACAACGTCACTACAGCCATCGACAATACCGCATATACAGCGAGAATGCGTATGCAGACCTTTATGAGCAAGGCTTCAGGCGAATGTTTCACACTCAGCATGAACCACTTCAAGGCCTTTAGTAAAGACGCTAGCCAGTGGGACAACGACAGACAAAGACGCCTAGAGAATGCAATCGCCTTACTCAAGGGACTGAAAAAAAACTATGACCCAGACATCCTGATTATGGGTGACCTGAACAGTGAAATGGGCGAAGCATGCTTGGATCAATTGGTGAATGCCGGCTACGATGAACAGCTCATCAAATATGCCGGACCTACTGCATGGACACACTGCTATGGCGGTGGTGAGATTATCGATCACGTCTTTGCCAACAGCACAATGGCCCAACAGGTTACCAATGTAGAGGTGAAAGCGGCCAACTACTGTTCACTAGCCGACGAGACGCAAGCTTTTTCTGACCATAATTTCTATGTTGTTACCCTCGACCTCAAGGAAGCAGAATTCCACTGCGAGGACATTGCCTTTAGCGAGTCTTTTTCCGCCGATTTTGGACAGTTTACTACTGTAAATACGGCAGGAACAAAGGAGTGGCTCATTAACACCTCCTATTCTTGCGCAAACATAAATGCCTACCAAAATGGGGTAAACGATGACTGGCTCATCTCGCCCATGTTCGACCTCCGTCAGAAGACTGGTGCTACACTGACATTTAACCAATGCGCTGGTTACGGAGTCACAACGGCATGGACAAGCCAGTTGCAGGTACTCGTTTCTGACAACTATTTTGCCCATATCGGCAAACCTGGTGAGGCTACATGGACGGTCCTCGAAACTGTCTTCGATACATCCGGCAACTACAAATGGAAGAAGAACGCCATCAGTATTCCTAACCAATTTGTCGGAAAAGACAAAGTCTTTATAGCATTCCACTATACATGCGGCGAATCGGATATTCCTTCATGGGAGGTCAAGAATGTAGAACTGACCGCAACATGTAACGAGACTGGCATTAGCACGGTGAATGTCTATAGTCAACCGACTATGACCCGCAAGGTCCTAGAGAACGGACGAATGGTTATCGTTGCTCCTAACGGCAGCCGTTACAATGTGCAGGGTATGGAAATCAAGTAAAAAAACATGCTGAAGTATACCAAAAACGCAAGAAACAGCACTTTTTTTAAGCGAAAAACAAAAATAATCGGCCAAAAGTTTGGCCGATTGTTTTTTTCTTCGTACCTTTGCACCCGCAATCAAGAGGATTGCCTAGAAAAATATAATGATGGTGCCTTAGCTCAGTTGGTAGAGCATCGGACTGAAAATCCGTGTGTCCCCGGTTCGATTCCTGGAGGTACCACTCCTCCTTTCATTATGAACCCCTGTCTTAGAGATTTCTCTAGCAGGGGTTTTTTTAGTAAAAGGCGAAGGCTGAAGAGTGAATAATTAAAAAAGAAACTATAAGATATGGGAATAATTATTGGTATTGACGTCGGTATCTCGACCACAAAGATTGTTGGACTGCGTGAAGGTCGCGTAGTGTCACCCATCCGTATCACTGCTGTCGACCAGATCACCTCTCTCTATGGTGCCTTTGGTAAGTATCTGCACGACAACAAGATCGAGTTGAAAGACGTTGAGCAGGTCATGGTGACTGGTGTAGGCTCTGCCTATATCGACGAGCCCATCTACGGCATACCCACCCAGAAGGTTGACGAGTTCATTGCCGACGGTCTGGGGGCTCGTTTCGAGTCCGGCCTTAGCAAGGCCATTGTGGTCTCGATGGGTACAGGTACCAGCTTTGTGCAATGTGACGGTGACGACATCAAGCACATCGGAGGTATCGGCATCGGTGGTGGTACCCTACAGGGACTGAGCCGCGTCATGCTGAACACCCGTGATCCCAAGCAGATACAGAGTCTGGCCATGCAGGGTGACATCCGCAACATCAACCTGCTCATTGGCGACATCTCCACCCATCCCCTGCCAGGTTTGCCTATGGATGCCACTGCCTCGCTATTTTCTAAAGCCCAATACGATGCCCCCAAGGAGGATGTTGCGCTGGGGGTCATCACCATGGTGTTGCAGACCATCGGCTCTGCCGCCATCCTTTCGGCCCTGAACTCTGGCATCAAGGACTTCGTGCTCATCGGCAACCTGACACTCCTACCCCAGTGCAAGGAAATCTATCCCATGCTAGAGAGACTCTACAACGTCCATTTCCACATTCCCAAGTACGCGGAGTTCTGCACCGCCATTGGCGCCGCACTCAGTTACAAATCATGAGATCTCCCTCTTTATGCTTTGAAGAAGATAGCAAGCAGAGCTGTTATGATTTAGACACCACCTACCATAATAATTATAGGCAAGACCAAAAATCTTGCCTATTTTTTTGTTGTCTCAAGAATAATTCCTAAATTTGCAATATTAGAGCCTAAAGCAATAATAAAGAGAATGTGGAATAAATATAAGGAGGAAGCATTATAATGAAAGATTTTGCAGCAATAGATTTTGAAACGGCAAACAACGAGCGCAGCAGCGTTTGTTCTGTAGGTGTTGTCATCGTTCGCAATGGTGAAATAGTGGATTCATTCTATTCTCTCATCCAACCAGAACCGAACTATTATAACTACTGGTGCTCTCAGGTGCATGGACTATGCCAAGAAGATACCGACGATGCCCCTGTGTTTCCCAAAGTATGGGCGCAGATAGAACCTTTGATAGAAGGACTTCCTCTTGTTGCTCATAACAAGCCCTTTGACGAAGGTTGTCTGAAGGCCGTATTCCGTGTGTATCAGATGGACTATCCAGACTATGAGTTTTACGATACACTGGCAGCTTCACGCCGCAAGTTCCGACATCTGCCCAACCACCAGCTACATACTGTTGCCGCTGAATGTGGATACTGTTTAGAAAACCATCATCACGCCCTTGCTGACGCAGAGGCATGTGCATGGATAGCAAGAGAGATATTATAGATGATATTATACAGGATGTAACATTTTAGATTTTTGCATACTATATTGGTAGAAAAGTTTTATCTTTGCAAGCAGAATCAAGAAGGTATGAAAGAAGATCAGAAGATAGTTATCTATCAGACAGAGGACGGACAGACACAGATTGATGTCCGGTTGGAGAATGACACGGTTTGGTTGACACAGGCTCAGATGGTAGAATTATTCCAAACTACGAAACAAAATGTAAGCCTTCACCTTAATAATTTATATAAGGAAGGTGAACTCGAGAAAGAGGGAACAGTCAAGGAATACTTGACAGTTCAGCAAGAAGGCAGAAGGAAAGTATCCCGTAGAGTGAAATACTACGACCTTGACGTCATCATCTCTGTTGGTTATCGTGTACATAGCAAACGTGGTACTGCTTTCCGCATTTGGGCCCGAAAGATTATTAAGGATTATCTTGTTAAGGGTTATGCCGTCAATCAGCGTATACATAGCGAGCAGATTGGTGAGTTGCGTCAGCTGGTTGGGATGCTGGGTCGTACCATTCAGGGACAACCCCTGCTTTCTACAGACGAAACGAATGCCCTTTTCGAGGTGGTGACGGACTATACATACGCCCTCGACACGCTCGATAACTACGACTATCAACGTCTGACTATAGATAAGACCACCAAGGAAGAACCCTTCCACGCCACTTACGAGAACGCGATGGAAGAGATTCGCCTCCTTCGTGACAAGTTTGGCGGCTCTGTACTCTTTGGCAACGAAAAGGATGACTCATTCAAGAGCAGTATAGGCCAGATCTATCAGACCTTCGGTGGCGAGGAACTTTATCCCAGTGTGGAGGAGAAAGCAGCTATGTTGCTGTATCTCGTGACAAAGAACCACTCGTTCAGTGACGGCAACAAACGCATTGCTGCCACGTTGTTCCTTTGGTTCCTCAACAACAACCGCATCCTCTATCGTCCCGACGGCTCAAAACGCCTGGCTGATAACACCCTCGTTGCCCTAACGCTGATGATTGCCGAGAGCAAGACAGAGGAGAAGGACGTGATGGTGAAGGTGGTTGTAAATCTAATTAACCAGCAGAACGTATGATAGAGGCATGTGCCTGGATTGCAAGAGAAATATTGTAATAACCAATGGAAGAAAAGTTTTATCTTTGCAAGCAGAATCAAGAAGGTATGAAAGGAGATCAGAAGATAGTAATCTATCAGACGGAGGACGGACAGACACAGATTGATGTCTGGTTGGAGAATGACACGGTTTGGTTAACCCGTCAACAATTGGCAACATTGTTTGGCAGGGACTATAAAACCATCAGTAAGCACATCAACAATGGATTGCTCGAAGGGACGGTAAACAAGGCCAAGGCCATCAAAAGAAGCATGTACAACAGGGCGAATGCAGATGTCCTCAGAGCCAAGATGGTATTTGGTGGCATGAAATGGGACTGGAATTACCACCTAAATTCATAGCCCATGCTCTCTTCTGTCCTAAACTTTGATGCCATCTATTCAAGATCGTTGCATCATCTATCCTAAATCATAGCACGATTTAGTTTAAATCATCATGTGATCTTGCTTAAACCGTGTCATGATTTAGCCTAAACAATGATGTGATATAGCCTAAACCGTGCTATGATATAGCCTAAACAACAAGTTAGGCCTTGCAGTTTATGCTCACTTAATAACCCTTACTTATAACTTTTCTCGTCTTACCATTCTTTGTCCTAACAATATTCAGACCAGTTCTTGGATTTTTGTTTTTTACACCATTGATTGAGTAGTATTGGTTGTTATTAGAAGGACTATCAATTGCAGACTCTATTCCGAGGGGCAGGTCTTCAGCACTGACGTTATAATTTAAAACAAAAATCCACTGATTTTGATTGTCGTCACCTAAAGTGATACCGTTCTTTCCATTTTCTATAGTAATAGCAACGGGAGCACTTGTGAGTTTCAATAATCCGTCAGCATTTAGTTGGGCAAACTTTTTTGCTCCTATATTATAAAGATAGTTCTTGCCATCTTCTTCAATGATTTGCCAGCAATTATTCTCCGAATTCTCGTCAACTTGATAGTAGGTATCTCTTATAGCTGTCGTATCGTTTACTGCATCATATACTATATAATTAAAGGTGTTGGCCCTCATGAGGGTATAGGCCTGCTTTGAAGATAAATCAACGGAACTCGTAACGGTCTCTCTTATATTGATAAAACGCCAAAAATCTCCATGATATACAGCATACGACCAACTGTCTTTAGGAATATATAACATAGTATGATTGTAAGAAGCTGGCGAGAAAGAACGCTCATTCAAATGTGTAGCAGTATTTTTCACAAATATATTTTCAAGCATACAGCCGGAAAAGGCAGATTCACCAATGAATGATATACTCTCAGGTATAGTAACAGATGTCAAATTCTCACATTTAGAAAAGGCAGAGTCGCCTATGCGGGTCACATCGAAAGAAGTCCCATCTTTTGTTACTGTAGAAGGAATGGATACTTGACCCGTAAACCCATCAGTCACATCGAATCCAACAATTTCTGCTGTCTTTTCTTTTACCCAAAGCGTGTATTGTATTCCGTCAAGTGCTAACTGTTCACTTGTTAAAGTAAACGAACCAGTTACCGTGACATCATGTTTAGGCATTCTCTCAGGTATTTCGCTCCATCCTGAAAAGGTGTAGCCTTCTTTTTCCGGTGCTGGTTCCGGCGTGATATATTCGCCTTCTTCCAGCGTGAATGATTTATACAAAGCGTCATCAACATAATACGCAAGCTGATGTTTGGGAATATTGAGAGCCACGATGTCATAAAAATCCGACCAAGGTGCTTTACTGCTATACGCTTCAAGGGCAGCGCTCGGCACATAGAGTATGGTCTGATCCTTAATGGAATTATCAAAAGTATTACTGCTTGTGCTGGGAACCTTCCTGGGCAGAGATGTCAGTGAGGTCAATGCCGAGCAACCTTGGAAAGCCCAACTGCCAATATTGGTAACATTCTCGCCTATGGTGAATGAGGCACAATTCTTACAGCCAGAAAAAGCTGATGTGCCAATTTTCGTGACATTCTCTCCCATGGTGACAGAGGTAATGTTGGTACATCCCCTAAAAGCATAATCACCAATATATGTTACGTCGTCAGGAATAACGAGGTCTCTTATTTCTTCGTTATTAATCTTCAATGTCTTAGTCGTTGTCAACGGATTAGAATTATAATCCCCAAAATTAATCATTGACCATGAAGAAAGGTCTGGGATTATTACGGTGTTTAATGCGCTACAATCACCAAATGCTCCCCTGCCTACGTAAGTGAGACCTCTTGACATCTCGACATACGTAAGACCTTTACATAAAGCAAATGCCCAATCTTCTATCCTTGTGACAGAATTGGGAATAATCAGAGAGTCTAAGCTATAGCAACTATTGAATGCCGAGTTATCGATAAGTGTTAAGCCTTCAGGGATGACAACTCGTCTCAAGCTTGTGCAGTTTGCAAAAAGCATATCACCGATGACTGTCACTTTCTCTGGCAACACAACTGAATCCAAAAGACTACAGCAATAAAAGGCCGCACGACCTACAGATGTGATACTGTTTGGAAAGGTAATGGACGTGATATTTCTCTGGGAAAATGCACTTTCTCCAATTGCTGTCACAGTATATTCTTTGCCTTCATACGTAATGGCTTCTGGTATCACGATATCTCCCTTATACTGGTGGGAAGGATTGGCAACCACTTCTGTAAGGCCAGTTTTCGCATTGATGTTATACATGATTCCGTCAATCTCAACATTGACGGCTCTAACTATCAGGGAGAAGAAAAAGATAATAGTAAGCAGGTAGATTCTTTTCATATATACTTTAGATTAACCTAAATTCCGCAGCACTTTAGTTTAACTTTGTTATAAGTTCCTGAACAACAAAAAGTTGCCCAGGATTTTGCCATGTCAGATTTTTTACTTACCTTAGTGCTGCAAATCAAGTCAAGCAAAATCATCAATGGCATGGCAAAGGTAAGCATAAAATATGAGAAAATCACTCCTTTTGGAGGAATATTTCACGTGAGGGAGCAATTTTCCCGTTATGTAGGTCCGGTTATCGACAAAGTACTGGGTCTCCGATGTACGTCATTCGGCTACCAGTACGGCGAGATTGCAGGTTCGCTGGCAAGCGTCTACTTTTGTGGCGGTAACAGCGTGGAGGACGTTACGAGCCACCTGATGCCCCATCTCTCGCTGCATCCCACACTTCGCACATGCAGCTCTGACACAATCCTGAGAGCGATTTCAGAACTGGCCACGGTCAACACGACCTACACCTCTGACGCGGGCAAGAGCTATGACTTCAATACCGCCACGAAGCTGAACCGTTTACTGGTAAAGGCTCTCCTGAGTACAGGGCAGCTCATGGCTGGAGCGTCGTACGACCTTGACTTCGACCATCAGTTCATAGAGACGGAGAAGTACGATGCGAAGATGACCTACAAGAAGTTCACAGGCTACAGTCCCGGCGTGGCCGTCATTGGAGACCTCATAGTGGGTAACATGTAAATGGTCTGAAATTCCGAATATAAGAACCATGTTCGATTTCTTTATGGAACACAAAGGTGACTTTAAATAACTGAATCCAAGAATTGCCCTTTATAGAAGAAGTAGATAATCCCGTAAAACAAAATTTGTCATACAGTTAACAATTTTATATTCATGCTCCATGAACTTATGTTCGCCGTCCATGAACGTGTGTTCATGCACCGTGAACTTATGTTCATCGTCCGAGAACATAAATTTTCACACTGCAAAAATACATCTTTCTGCTGAATACACCAAAGCAACGCTCCGAGAGAAACAATGTATCGGTCGGAGATATACAATGTAATGGTATGAGTAACACGATGAGCTAATGCCCTTGAAGCAAGGACCTGATAAATGACATATATTGCGTAGTTTGAATAAACTGATTATAGGATATTGGGCAGTTCGCTGAACGAAATGGGGTGTTCGCTGAAAGTAGGCTATGTGCGGTTAAACATTTCATACCTTTATTACGTCAAAGAAGCAGAACAACAAAGAACAAATAAACAAAATAATAACAACTAAAAAATTAAAGGTATGAAAAAGATTATTGTAACAATGGTTGCCATGATGGCAGTAACATTTAGTTTTGCAGAAACTAACAGTAGTAAGGTTGACAGACGCTTTGACGTAAGTTGCAACATGGACCGCCTCGCAGAGGTACTCGCACTGGACGAGGATCAGACAGATGCGGTAGAGGCTATCCACAACAGTTTCAACACTGAGCTGCAGTCACTGGCCTCCGTAAGAGGACCGCTACAGAGACACCTGGTGCATCAGGCAGTAAGAAAGGATGCCAGCAAAATGAAGAACGTACTGAACGAGAAGCAGTTTGGACTCTATATGCGCATCATGCTGAACACACTGCGCAACAGACACCTGTAAAAATACATAAACAAAAAACACCGCACACAATTCAATTGCGTGCGGTATTTTTTTTATTACTCAGCCACTTTTCGCTGCATGAACGGTAGTGTCTTGGCTTGTTCCAGCATCATATCAGCCAGCATACTATTGGCATCGCCAACACCATTGATAATATCGTAAACAGCCTTCAGGCCACGATGGCCGCCATCATTTTTCAGCACATAGACCAGACAAAGGTACTGCAAGGCTGCACTGGAGGCAAGGATGTCGAGATCAGTAACAGCCAACTGCGAGAGAGCCAACTGGATAGCATCTTCAGCATTGTCGTCCAAGAAACGCTGCACATCGCCAAGGGTCTCCAGTCCGAAAGATTCGAGCACAGGCAGGAAGGGCATCATGGAAACAGGATAAATCTCCGCCTGATTGACAACTGCAATGCGTCGGTTCAGGCGAGCGAAGGGCTCCAGTTCGAGGAAGCTCCGAAACGTATCGGGCGCCAAGGGCACATCATCGAGTTTACCATCCTTCACCAACGAATAGACCTGACGGTGATACTCGGTGAGTACCATACGCAGACGACTGAACTCATCATCGATAAGTTCCAACATACCTGCCAATCGACTGAACTGACGACGATACTCTGGCGGAATCTTCACCTCACTTTTGTAGCCAATGTCATGTTCAATGGTAGACCACACGTGTTGCAGTGCCGTACGCATCTGTAGCTCGAAACGTGGGCCACCTGTCTTCAGGCGACAGATATAGTGTAACGAGTTGTAACCAAAGGAGGTCAGTTGGTGCTTGCGCTTGTCGACACTCTCTTCCCAGTCAATGTCAAAGATATGCTTGGCAATGGCTGCTACCTTGTCAACCTCGTCAGTATAAAAGGTAATAATACGCAAGCCAACGAGGTCAGTGATGTCATCGATGCTCTTATATTTTGCGCCTTTCAGCTCCAGTTTTCCTGCTAGCGACTTTTCGGTCTTTACCCTATGCTCCATAGCGGTAACATAGACGCCTTGCTCTTGTAGCGCGTTATTCAACTGTTCAAAGGCTTCTTTTGCCAGCTGGTCCAGCGTGGGGCGCAGTTCACGAAACTGTGCCATCAGTGCCTCGCCATGTGAATCTAGTTTTACCATTTTTATAGTTATTGTTTTATTTCCAATTTCTTTCTCAGCGTCAGCACGTTGAACTCATCCAAGCGCTCATAATTAATAGAGTCCATGATTTGGCGCACCAAGTGAATGCCAAGGCCACCAATGGGACGGTCCTTTACCGACAGTGTGGTGTCGACTTCACCCTGGACAGTAGGATCGAAGGGAGTTCCACTATCGATGATGGTAAACTTGACGCGCAGATCATTTGCCTGAGCTTCAATCGTCACATCCCCATGTGAATTGAGTGGATAAGCATAATTCATTACGTTGACCACAGCTTCCTCAATAGCAAGATTGATTTGCATGGTTGTGGAAGGACTGAATCCCAGGGTCTCGCACACTTCCTCAACAAAAGCATTTAACTTGGGAACCTCCTCAATATCGTTGGGCAACACAATACTTTTTCGTAACCGCTCATCGCGTTGCTGCTTAGTATATTGTATAGCCATCATCGTCAAATCGTCACTCTGCTCAGCACCAGCAACAAACTGGTGAACATATGCTAAGACTTTATTCATAACAAAGCGGTATCAACTCTTCACTTTTCACCTACAAGTTCTTTGTAAGTAATGTCACGACTCAACATCTGATTCTCTAGCATCAACGTACTAGCACGCTGCACCATATCGGGACGAAGACGGAACTCGCGTTTCTTGGACTCACGATCCACCTGAAGACGCAACACTTCTTTCAACATCAGTCGCTGTATAACATGATTGGTGGCAATGCCATTCCTGTCGACATACTGCATCACGATGTCCAACGTCTCTTCAGGGTGTTGAGCGGCCCACTCCCACCCTTTCCTGCTGGCCTGAGCAAAACGACGAGCCTGATCTTTGTGCTTCAGATAGTAACTACGCTCCATGTAAACACCATCCTCCTGCACGTTGTAGCCGTGATCGCAGAAACGATAGACATTCTTGTCCGTCATCTCAATACCGGCCTGCACTAACTGGTAATACTCATTGTAACTCATTGCCAGCGTAGCGTCAAGGGCGCCAGCAACGAACAAATTGATATTCTGTGCGAAACGCACCCACTCGTAGTTCAGATGGTCTTTGATGCTCATACAAATAGCCAACTGACCAAAACCCACGCTCCAGATGCCCACGCGGGCACCCTTCTGCGTCAATGGGTCTTGGTTTTTGGCCGATACAATGACCATCGCATTGTTCATTGATGTCTGAAGAATATTCACCAAAGGTATTCCTTCGTCAACAATCTCCATGGCCTGACAGAGCTGCAGCGTAGTAGCCTGTGCGGTCTGCGCCACACATCCCCATACCATGAGAATGGCTGCAAGTATCCGGAATCTTCTTGGCGTATTCTTCATGACAAAAAGCTGTCCACTAAGCTTCTGACCGTTCTATCCAACCGAGGTTGTCGCCCTTGCGCACCTTGGCACCTTGCTTGGCAGCAACCTCCACAAGTTTACCGCCAATAGCAGCAGGAATGGGAACAATCTCGCCCCAAGGAGCCTGGATATAGCAGAAGGTGTCGCCCTCCTTGTACTGCTGGCCAATGAATGGTTCCAGACAAGGCTCGCAAGCGCCCTCGCCAGAGAACTCGTAGTACACCTGACCAGCAACGGGAGCCGTCAGTGCGTCAGCCTTGGCATGCTTGAAGGCAGCAATCTCAGCAGGGCTCAGCTTAGAACCGAGCTTAGCGTCCTTGGCCTTCTGGATGTCAGCCAGCAGCTGCTTCTTAGCCTGACCACTCTTGAACGGACGGTACTGCTCTGGGTGCATAGCCAGCTCGAAGAGCTCTTCGTTGTCCTGACCATAGTCCCAACCGTTCTCGTCCATCTCCTTCTTGAAGCCTTCGAGGGCGTTGGGGATAAGGGTGTGAGGATCAGCGGTAGTGAACTCGCGGTTCTGCTTCTTGGCCAGCTCGATGAACTCGGGATCGATGGTGCCTGGCACTTTGCCGCTCTTGCCAAGGATCATGCCCCAAATGGCGTCGTCCATCATGACGTAACGACCCTTGCCCTGCTCCATCGTCAGCAGGTTCATCAGAGCGATGTTCTTGGTATACTGAGAGAACGGTGTTACCAATGGGGGATAACCTACGCGAGGCCATACATACTCTACCTCGTTGAACAGCTTCACCAGCATGTCGTCCATTGACAGTGTGGGCTCACCCTTCTTCTCGCGCAGCTTGTTGATCATGCTCTGGATAGGACCAAGGTCAGCCATCATAGAACCCATCATGCCACCAGGCAGACCACTGCCGAGCAGGAGGCTTGACATGTGCTTGTTGGCAGGGTTGATGAAGTAACCCAACCAGTCGTCGATGAACTCCTGTGTGAGGCTACGAGCCTGCATATACGCGTTCATATTAATATCTGCTACCTCGAAGCCTTCGTTCTTCAGCATAGACTGTACAGAGATGATATCGGGATGTACCTTACCCCAACTCAATGGCTCGATGGCGGTATCGATGATGTCGGCACCGTTGTTACAAACCTCCAGAATAGAGGCCATAGACAGACCAGGACCAGAGTGGCCATGATACTGGATGATGATATCAGGATGCTTGGTCTTAATAGCCTTGGTCAGGGCACCCAGCAGCGCGGGCTGTCCGATACCGGCCATATCCTTCAGACAGATTTCCTCAGCACCAGCAGCAATCACCTCGTCAGCAATCTTTGAGTAATACTCTACGGTATGCACAGGACTGGTGGTGATACACAGGGTAGCCTGTGGAATCATGCCAGCGGCCTTGGCCCACTTGATGCTAGGGATAATGTTACGTGTATCATTCAGACCACAGAAAATACGGGGAATATCCACGCCCTGGGCCTTCTTGACCTTATACATCAGCTCACGTACGTCATCGGGTACAGGATACATTCTCAGCGCGTTCAGACCACGATCCAGCATATGGGTCTGGATGCCCACCTCATTGAACGGCTTACAGAAAGCACGCACTGCCAGGTTGGGGTTCTCGCCCGCCATCAGGTTCACCTGCTCGAAAGCACCACCGTTGGTTTCTACACGGGCAAAGCATCCCATGTCGATGATGACGGGAGCAATGCGCTCTAACTGATCCTTACGGGGCTGAAACTTACCAGACGACTGCCACATGTCGCGGTACACAAGACTAAACTTAATCTTCTTTTTCATGCTATTTTCAAATTTTGACACATAATTTTCTGCAAAGATACAAAATAATTGAGAATTATTTCTTACTTTTGCACAATAATTTATCAAAACAATGAAAAAGGCCATTCTTTTCATCTTTGCCACCGTGCTCTTGATGGGTGCATGCGGCAGTAATCAGCAACCGGCTATCACAGACGTAGCAGACGATGCCATCAGTCTGAAAAAGAATCTACCGGGCGACTCTGCCCTCTATGGATTGGCATGTGACGGATGCACAGACTCTGTATTGGTGTTCCTCCCCTACTCTGGCGGTGACCCTGACACGTTTGATATCATCAACGCCTTCCAGCAACACCGCATCTACGGACGTCCACGCATCGGTGACGAACTGGCAGTCACCGTCAATCCCGAAGACCACGACGAAGCACTCAGCGTAGTCAACATGGAAATGCTGAAAGGAGAATGGTGCTATCAGGTGCTTCCCCAGTTGCGAACACCCGAGAGCATGCACAAACGCATGCAACGCCGCATGATTGAGCGCATGCCTGACTCACTGCGCCAACTGATGATAACTCCTCGTGAATACTCTCTGCGGCTGAAACGCGACTTCACCGCATCAGCTCGAGGAGGCATGCGTCGACGCACCACTACCGACGATATGTCGCCTGTGGAGTACCCCTCCATCAAGCGCTATACCGACTGGCACTTCTTTAACGGTCAGCTGATTCTGAAAGCCGACACCGTAGCAGGGTTCTCACAGGAGGGCGATGTGCCAGAAATCGATACCGTACAGATACGGCTACTCACAGCAGACTCCCTCATTTTGGAATTCCGCGACCACGTACAAGAATATTATCGCAAAGTGGAATAGGACTTAGCGTAACTGATAATTCAAAAGGCGCTGCTCTGCAAGGGCAGCGTATTTTGTTCCTGGCTGTCCGTAGTTGGCATATGGATAGATGCTGATACCACCACGAGGGGTAAACAGTCCTACCACCTCTATATATTTAGGCTGCATGAGCTTCACCAAGTCCTTCATGATGATGTTCACACAGTCCTCGTGGAAATCGCCGTGGTTGCGGAACGAGAAGAGGTAGAGCTTCAGACTCTTCGACTCCACCATGCGCTCGCCAGGGATATACATAATCTTGATTTCTGCAAAGTCGGGCTGACCAGTAATAGGACACAGCGACGTAAACTCAGGACAGTTGAACTGTACCCAGTAGTCGTTGTCCTTATGCTTGTTCTCAAACGTCTCCAGCACCTCTGGAGCATAGGTCATCTTGTATTCTGTCTTCTTGCCTAACTGCTGCAGGCCTTCATCTTCTCTCTTCATAATACAACTTGTTTTTTGTTTAACGACAACTATTTTTATTTTGACGACAACTTAGACAACAAAGACAACATTTTTCTATGCTTGACAAGGACTCCGTAGACGGCGGTTGCCGTCGTTGGCATGCTGTCCTTGTTGTCTAAGTTGTCGTTAAAAATCCTATTGTCTTTTAGATTTTAAGAATATTGAATATGTTGTAGTTGATGTCTTCGTCATAGACATCCTCGTGGTCACGATTCTTCGTGTACTCTACCACACGGATGGTGACAGGCAGTACGAGGATTTCATAGAGCGTCTTCAGCGTCACCTGACTAATCATCAGCGAGGGCATCTCCTCCCAGGGAATGATGCCACCTAATGCCAGTGGGAAGAAGATAATCGAGTCGGTAGTCTCACCGAATACCGTACTCCAGATGGCACGTGCTGAGAAGTTCTTCTTGAACGAACCGCTATTCTTTGCCGATAGTTTCATCTTCGACATCACATAAGCATTGATAAACGAACCTGCCAGGAAGGCAATAAATGATGCCAAGGCGATACGTGGTGCCAGTCCGAAGATAACGTGAAAGCCCTCTTCACCGTGCCAGTAGGGTGCTCCCGGAATCCAGTCGGCAATGGCTCCCATGATGACGAAGAAGAAGTTCATGGCGAAACCCATCCATATCAACATGCGTGTACGCTGGTAGCCCCAGACTTCGCACACCACATCATTAATAATATAGGATACGGGGAATACAATGATACCTGCCGTCAGGTTGACAGGTCCAAACGATAACTGCTTTGTTTCCAATACGTTTGCCGTAATCAGGCAGACGCAGAACAGCGTACCGAAAAGCATAAACAGCACACTGACTTTTCTTTTGTCTTGTTCCATTTTGTTCTTGTTTTGTTATAGGGGGTCGGGCTTCTCATAGCCTCAGCAAGTACCCCTGTTATTAAAAGCGGGTGCAAAGGTACAAAATAATTCATAATTAATAATGCATAATTCATAAATATTTTGTAATTTTGCACCCAAAATTGAAAAAAAACAAGGAAATGGCAGAAAAGAAATTCAAGAGAACAACAGTGACCTCAGCACTGCCTTACGCTAATGGTGGTGTACACATCGGTCACTTGGCAGGTGTCTATATCCCTGCCGATATCTACGTGCGCTACCTGCGTCTGAAAAAAGAGGACGTGATGTTCATTGGCGGTTCTGACGAACATGGTGTACCCATTACCGTTCGTGCCCGCAAGGAGGGCATCACTCCGCAGGACGTCGTGGACCGCTATCATAAGTTGATCAAGGACTCGTTCCAGGAGTTCGGCATCTCTTTCGACATCTACAGCCGTACCACCAGCGAGACACACCATAAGTTCGCCGCTGAGTGGTTCCGCAAGCTCTACGACGAGGGCAAGCTGGTTGAGGAGACCACCGAGCAGCTCTACGACGAAGAGGCCAAGCAGTTCCTGGCAGACCGCTATGTCACTGGCGAGTGCCCCTACTGCCACAACGAGGGAGCCTATGGCGACCAGTGTGAGAAGTGTGGTCGCGACCTCAGCCCTACGGAGCTCATCAATCCCAAGTCTACCATCTCTGGTTCTACCCCTGTGCTCAAGGAGACCAAGAACTGGTACCTCCCTCTGAACGAATATCAGGACTGGCTGAAGCAGTGGATTCTCGAGGGTCACAAGGAGTGGCGTCCCAACGTCTATGGCCAGTGTAAGTCGTGGTTGGAGATGGATCTACAGCCCCGTGCCATGACGCGCGACCTCAACTGGGGTATCCCCGTACCCATCGAGGGTGCAGAGGGTAAGGTGCTCTACGTATGGTTCGACGCTCCCATCGGCTATGTCTCTAACACTGTCGAACTCTGCAAGAACAACCCCGAGAAGTGGGGCAACTGGGAGAAGTGGTGGCAGGACGAGGACACCCGTCTGGTACACTTCATCGGCAAGGACAACATCGTGTTCCACTGCATCATCTTCCCTGTCATGATGAAGGCCCACGGCAAGTATATCATGCCCGACAACGTGCCCTCTAACGAGTTCCTGAATCTGGAGAACGACAAGATCTCTACCTCGCGCAACTGGGCCGTCTGGTTGCACGAATACCTCGAGGACATGCCTGGCAAGCAGGACGTGCTGCGCTATGTGCTGACAGCCAACGCCCCTGAGACCAAGGACAACAACTTCACTTGGAAGGACTTCCAGGATCGTAACAATAACGAGCTTGTGGCCGTCTATGGCAACTTCGTCAACCGTGCCCTGCAGCTCACCAAGAAATACTGGAACGGTGTCGTTCCCGCCTGCGGCGAACTGCAGGATGTCGACAAGGCCGCCCTGGCAGAGTTCAAGGACGTCAAGGGCAAGGTAGAGGCACTCCTCGACCAGTTCAAGTTCCGCGATGCCCAGTTCGAGGCCATGAATCTGGCACGTATCGGCAACCGCTACATCACTGAGTGCGAGCCCTGGAAGGTGTGGAAGACCGACCAGAAGCGTTGCGAGACCATCCTGAACATCTGTCTGCAGCTCACTGCCAACCTCGCCATCGCCTTCGAGCCCTTCCTGCCTTTCAGCAGCAAGAAGCTGCGCGAGATGCTGAACCTTGAGAGCTTCGAGTGGGACGAGCTGGGTTCTACCGACCTGCTCAAGGCTGGTCACCAGCTGGGTGAGCCTGCCCTGCTCTTCGAGAAGATTGAGGACGACGTCATCCAGAAGCAGCTCGACAAGCTGGCTGCTACCAAGAAAGCCAACGAGGCTGCGCAGTACAAGGCTGCTCCCATCAAGGATACTGTCAGCTTTGAAGACTTCGAGAAGCTCGACATCCGCGTAGGCCTGGTCAAGGACTGCCAGAAGGTCAAGAAGTCCAAGAAGCTCCTGCAGTTCACCATCGACGACGGCTCAGGTGTTGACCGCACCATCTGCTCAGGCATTGCCGCCTTCTACGAGAATCCTGAGGAGCTCATTGGCAAGCGCATCCTCTTCGTGGCCAACTTCGCCCCCCGCACCATGATGGGCATTGAGAGCCAAGGCATGATTCTCTCTGCCGTCGATGCTGACGAGAGCCTCAGCGTAGTGACGACTACCAAGGATGTAAAGCCTGGCTCACAAGTTGGATAAACGACATGAAAGATGAAAGATTAAACATTAAACATTAAAATATAAAGGCTGCGAATCATTCATCACAGCCTTTATTGTTTACCTTAGATAATTGTATATTAGGACGTTCTTTACTCTTCCGATTCTACATTGTCTGCCTTCTCTATACGCTCTTTCAGCATGTCCTTGTCGAAAGTCAACACCTGTCCCAGTACACCTACCGACAACAGTTGATCCTTGCCGTCCAGACGCACTGTCGTCGTATTCCAGAGGTAGTAGTTGTGAACCTTCAGCTTTGCGTTCAGCGCCACCTCAATACCTTTGTTCACCACGGCCTTGCCAATATCTGTCAGCACATTGTCGCCAAAGCCCTGTTCCTCGGCTTTCTCGTCCACATACTCCTTGATAGCCTTCATCATGGCCTCCTTATGGGCTTTCTTACTCGGTACTGTCTGCGTCATCAATACCGCTATCAGGATGACGATACCTATCGACACGCATCCGCAACCTTGAAGGGTTTTATTCCTTAATTCCTTGAAATCCATCATGACTCTTCATAACGTGTTTTAAGAGATAATATCTGCTTCACCTTGTCGTCCATAGGCTGCAAGGCATCAATCCAATGAATGGTGAAGCCTCGACGCTCCATGCCACGGAACCACGTCATCTGCCGTTTGGCAAACTGATGGATGGCAATCTCCAAGCGCGTAAACATCTCGTCGTAGGTGGTCTTGCCAATGATATATTCCGTCAGGTATTTATATTCCAAGCCGTAATAGATAAGGTCGTCGGCAGGTATTCCCTCGGCCAACAGCCCTTTGACCTCATCAACCATACCCTCCTCCAAGCGAGCCTTCAGTCGGCGGGTAATCTTCTCACGACGAGCCTCACGATCGATGTTGACACCGATAATCAATGAGTCGATAGGGGGCAGTTCGCGCTTGGGAGTGGGTGTAAGCAGATTGTACTCCTCAATCTCTATAGCACGGATAGCACGCTGACAGGAGTCCACATCGGTCTTGTTATGCATGTTCGACCCATTCTTGGCCTTTAACTCAGTAAGCATCTGCGTCAGTTCGTCGAGCGTTTTCCCTTCCAAACGCTGACGCAACTCTGGGTTCTGAGGAACTGGCGACAACTGATAGCCTTTCAGTACCGCCTCAATATAGAGCCCTGTACCACCACAGAGAATGGGCATCTTTCCTCTACCTATTATATCTTGATAAGCATCGAAAAAGTCCTGTTGGTATTGGAAGAGGTTGTACTTCGTGCCTGGCTCAGCGATATCGATGAGGTGATAAGGGATGTTGGCGATGGAATCGCCAACCACAGTGCGATAATCCACAAGATCCTTGCCCGTACCGATATCCATGCGACGATAGACCTGACGGGAATCGGCAGAGATAATCTCAGCACCACATTCGCCATTAACGGGTGGCAATGCTGCCGCCAAAGCTGCTGCAAGAGGGGTCTTGCCGCTAGCTGTCGGACCAAGTATGGTTATCATCTTCTGCATATCAGTTGGCAAAATTACACAAAAAATGCCGTCCGACAAAATCGGACGGCACAATTTTTATATCTGAGTGGTATTATTTCAGCTCAGCGAGGTACTTAATGGTGCGAACCATCTGAGAAGTGTAAGAGTTCTCATTGTCGTACCAAGCAACAACCTGTACGAGAGAGTTGCCGTCACCGATCTTAGAAACCATGGTCTGGTTAGCGTCGAACAGAGAACCGAACTTCATACCGATGATGTCGCTAGAAACCAGCTTCTCCTCAGTGTAACCGAAGCTCTCGTTGGTAGCAGCCTTCATGGCAGCGTTGATACCCT
>Ga0247609_10000993_pt1 | contig 35872 bp, 31 predicted proteins | sample 172DNAGHGlowgp2_FD_193487 | JGI IMG/M metagenome (GOLD analysis project Ga0247609, IMG submission 193487) | Sheep rumen microbial communities from Palmerston North, Manawatu-Wanganui, New Zealand - 1728 DNA GHGlow gp2 | ecosystem: Host-associated > Mammals > Digestive system > Stomach > Rumen ... | reverse complement strand
GGATTCCGTCAGCGTCAAGACGACCTTCAAGGAGAAACTCCGCGAGAAGGGTGTTATATTCTGCTCCATCGGTGAGGCTATCAAGGAACACGGCGACTTGGTACGTCAGTACTTAGGTTCCGTCGTTCCCTATCGTGACAACTTTTTTGCAGCACTTAACTCGGCAGTATTCAGCGACGGGTCGTTTGTTTATATCCCCAAAGGAGTGCGCTGCCCCATGGAGCTGAGCAGCTATTTCCGTATCAACGCCAGGAATACGGGACAGTTTGAACGCACGCTGATCATCGCCGACGATGATAGCTACGTGAGCTATCTTGAGGGGTGCACAGCCCCCATGCGCGACGAGAACCAGCTGCATGCCGCCATCGTCGAGATTATTGTCATGAACCGTGCCGAAGTCAAGTACTCCACCGTCCAGAACTGGTATCCGGGCGACGAGAAAGGCAGGGGCGGTGTGCTGAACCTTGTCACGAAACGTGGCGACCTGCGAGGCATTGATTCCAAACTGTCGTGGACACAGGTGGAGACAGGAAGTGCCATTACCTGGAAGTACCCTTCGTGCATTCTCAGGGGCGACAACTCGCAGGCTGAGTTCTACAGCGTAGCGGTAACCAATAACTACCAGGAGGCGGATACGGGTACGAAGATGATTCATATTGGCAAGAACACCAAGTCAACGATTATATCGAAAGGCATCTCTGCCGGTCACTCCCAAAACAGCTACCGCGGACTGGTACGTGCAGCAGCTACGGCTGACAATGCCCGTAACTATTCTTCATGCGATTCACTGCTTCTTGGTTCAGACTGTGGTGCCCATACCTTCCCCTATATGGATGTACACAACGATACGGCTGTCTTCGAGCATGAAGCAACAACCTCGAAGATCAGCGAGGATCAGCTTTTCTACTGCAACCAGCGCGGCATACCTACGGAACAGGCCGTCGGCCTCATCGTCAACGGGTACGCCAAGGAAGTGCTCCAGAAACTTCCCATGGAGTTTGCCGTTGAGGCCCAGAAGCTGTTAAGTGTTTCCCTTGAGGGTACGGTGGGATAGCTCGAATAACGATATAACGTATAACGAAAGAACGAAAGAACGAAAATGCTTGAAGTAAGAAACTTACATGCCAAGATTGGCGAGAAAGAGATATTGAAAGGTATTGACCTCGTGATTAACGACGGCGAGACGCATGCCATCATGGGCCCTAATGGCTCAGGAAAGAGTACGCTTAGTGCCGTCCTCGTAGGCAATCCGCTGTACGAGGTGACGGAGGGCGAGGCCTACTTCAACGGCAAGAACCTGCTGGAGATGAAACCAGAGGACAGGGCTCATGAGGGACTGTTCCTGAGCTTCCAGTATCCTGTGGAGATTCCAGGTGTGTCGATGACCAACTTCATGAAAACCGCTATCAACGAGAAACGCAAGTATCAGGGGCAAGAGCCGATGAATGCTGCTGAGTTCCTGAAACTGATGCGCGAGAAACGTAAGGTGGTGGAACTGGACTCGAAACTGGCAAACCGTTCTGTCAACGAGGGCTTCAGCGGTGGTGAGAAGAAACGTAACGAGATTTTCCAGATGGCTATGCTGGAGCCCAAGCTCTCCATCCTTGACGAGACGGACTCCGGTCTCGACGTGGATGCCATGCGTATCGTCGCTGAGGGCGTGAACAAACTACAGACCTCTGACACGTCGTGCATTGTCATCACCCACTATGACCGGCTGCTGGAGATGATTCGTCCGCAGTTCGTTCATGTGCTCTATAAGGGACGCATCGTGAAGACGGGTGGACCGGATTTGGCCAAGCAGATACAGGAGCATGGCTATGACTGGATTAAGGAAGAAATAGGTGAGGAGTAAGTGACCTGCGCCTAATTGATAATTGACAACTGATAATTGACAATGGCAAGCGAGAAGCAATATATAGAACTCTACGAGCAGTGTCGCCAGATGATTTGCGGGCATTCGTCGCCGGTGATGAATGCCGTGCGTGACGAGGCGTTTGGACGCTTTGCATCGAACGGGTTCCCCAGTAAAAAGGTCGAACGCTACAAATATACCGACATGCAGAAGCTCTTTGAGCCGGACTACGGTCTGAACCTCAATCGTCTGCAGATACCCGTCAATCCCTATGAGGCCTTCCGCTGCGATGTTCCTAACCTCTCTACGAGTCTCTACTTTGTGGTCAACGACATGTTTTACCACGACGAGAAGCCCAAGGGACATCTTCCTGAAGGCGTTGTCGTCGGTTCGTTGAAAGACTTTGCCACAACAGAATACTACAACCAGTTGGCAGGTCAGGCTGGCGATGCTGTCACCGACCTGAATACCATGCTGGCGCAGGACGGCCTCTATGTCTATGTGCCTAAAAACGTGAAGGTCGATCGGGCCATTCAGGTTATCAATATCCTGAAGGCAACACCACAGAACGCTCAGCATGTAGTGACTGACCTGATGGTCAATCGCCGCGTGCTCATTGTACTGGAGGAGGGGGCAGAAATAAAGATGCTCTTCTGCGATCATGCTGCTGACGACCGTGACTTCCTCGCTACGCAGGTTATCGAGGCCTATGTCGGTGAGAATGCCAGCCTCGACCTCTACTGTCTGGAAGAGACCCATTATAAGAATGTACGCGTGAGCAATGTCTATATTGACCAGCAGGCTAACAGTCGTGTCAACCACAATGTCATCACGTTGCACAATGGTGTGACACGCAACAAACTCGACCTCACCTTCAGCGGTGAGGGAGCCGAGTGTCAGTGCTACGGCTGTGTCATCGCCGACAAGCAGCAGCACGTTGATAACAACACGCTCATTACCCATAAGGTACCCCATTGCACCAGCAACGAACTCTACAAGTATGTGCTCGATGACCAGTCCGTAGGCGCTTTTGCCGGTCGGGTGCTGGTGGAACATGGTGCCCAGAAGACCGTGTCGCAGATGACCAACCAGAACCTGACGGCGACTCACGAGACCCGTATGTTTACTCAGCCGATGCTTGAGATCTATGCTGACGACGTGAAGTGTGCACACGGCTCTACCGTTGGTCAGCTCAACGATGCCGCTCTCTTCTATATGCGTCAGCGAGGCATCCCTCTCGCAGAAGCGAAGCTGCTGCTTCAGAATGCCTTTATCAACGAGGTCATTGACAAGATGCAGCTCGAACCGTTGCGTGACCGCCTGCACTATTTGGTAGAGAAACGCTTCCGTGGTGAACTGAACAAGTGTGCTGGCTGCCGCCTCTGTAAGTAAGAACTGCTATTTGCCGTCTCCGCAGTTATCAATCGTCAATCGAAAATCATCATCATGTACGATATCAATCAGATAAGAGCTGATTTCCCCATTCTGTCGAGGGAAGTATATGGTAAGCCGTTGGTTTATCTCGACAATGCGGCAACGACACAGAAGCCGCTCTGTGTGCTCGATGCGATGCGTGAGGAGTACCTGAACGTCAATGCCAATGTGCATCGGGGGGTCCATTATCTCAGTCAACAGGCCACAGACCTGCATGAAGCAGCCCGCGAGAAAGTGCGCTCGTTTATCAATGCCAGCAAGATAGAGGAGGTAGTCTTTACCCGTGGCACCACGGAAGCCATCAACCTGGTGGCCAGTTCCTTCTGCTCCTCGCAGATGCAGCCTGGCGACGAAGTGTTGGTAACAGAGATGGAGCACCACTCGAACATCGTTTCCTGGCAGTTGCAGGCCCAGAAGCAAGGTGTCGTAGTGAGACATCTGCCTATTAGCGACGACGGCAAACTGCTTATCGATCAGCTGGAACCGCTTATCTCAGAGAAAACGAAGTTTATCAGCGTGGCCCATGTCAGCAATGTGCTGGGTACGGTGAATCCCGTCGGGGAGATCATCCGCATTGCTCACGCTCATGGTATCCCAGTCTTGGTGGACGGAGCCCAGAGTGCTCCCCACTTCAAGGTCGATGTGCAGGCGATGGACTGCGATTTCTTCGCCTTTAGTGGTCATAAGATGTATGGTCCTACGGGCATCGGCGTGCTCTACGGCAAGGAGGAGTGGCTCGATAAACTTCCTCCCTATCAAGGCGGTGGAGAGATGATTGACAAGGTGACGTGGGAGAAAACCACCTTCGAGCGTCTGCCCTTCAAGTTCGAGGCTGGCACGCCCGACTATGTGGCTACCCACGGACTCGCAAAGGCCATCGACTATATCGAGACCATCGGCTTCGAGGCTATCCAGCAGCACGAGCACGAACTTACCAGTTACTGCATGCAGCAGCTCCAGACCATCGAAGGCATGAAGATCTACGGTCCATTGGATGCATCGTTAAAAGATGCCGTCGTGAGTTTCAACGTCGGCGATATTCACCACCTGGATATGGGAACACTGCTCGACCGTCTGGGCATCGCTGTGCGCACAGGCCATCACTGTGCCCAGCCGCTGATGGACCGTCTTGGCATCAGCGGTACCGTCCGAGCATCCTTTGCCCTCTATAACACCAAAGAAGAGGTTGATGCTCTGGTGGCTGGCATTCGGCGCGTCAGTCAGATGTTTTAGGTTCACCCCTTGCCCCTCCTTGAAGGGATGGGGAGATAATACACAAAAAAGATTACGATGAAGAAGGAAAAGCCAATGTCTGAAGTAACTTCTCACCTCACTAATAGGGAGGGGCAGGGTGTGGGTCTGCTCTCTCACTACTACGAAGGTAAGATTGAGGCAGGCTGCGACGAGGCAGGTCGCGGCTGTCTGGCAGGCAGTGTCTATGCTGCTGCTGTCATCCTGCCCGATGGTTATCAGAACGAGTTCCTGAACGACTCTAAGCAACTCACGGAGAAACGCCGCTATGCGTTGCGTGAGACCATCGAACGCGATGCCGTTGCCTGGGCTGTGGGCATCGTCACCCCCGAGGAGATCGACAAGATTAATATCCTCAACGCTTCGATACTCGCTATGCATCGTGCACTGGATCAGTTGAAGGTGCGCCCAGAGGCTATCATCGTCGATGGCAACCGCTTCAAGCCCTATCGCCCTGTGGTTAACGGTTCTGCCGTTAACATCCCCTATACTACTATTGTCAAGGGTGACGGTAAGTATCTCTCCATTGCTGCGGCCTCCATCCTGGCGAAGACCTATCGTGATGACTACATGAACCAGTTGGCAGAGGAATACCCCCAGTACGACTGGCGTTCGAATAAGGGCTATCCCACCAAGAAGCACCGTGATGCCATCCGTGAATACGGTATCACGCCCTATCACCGCAAGAGCTACAACCTGCTCGGTGACGGACAACTTTCCTTTGACTTCTGACGACACGAAAAAAGAGGATGCGTCCTCCACAATGAAGACACACCCTCTTCATGGGTGATGTATTGTTTCTTATGACAATTCGATATTCTCGATGCGAAGACGGAGCATGCCAGCGGGGACGCGGACTTCCACGACGTCGCCGACGTGCTTGTTGAGCAGGGCCTCGGCAATAGGGGACTTGATGGAAATCTTGCCTTCGCGGAGATTTGCTTCATGGGGACTGGCAATGGTGTAGGTCATGTGACTGTTGGTGGCGAGATTCGTCATTTCCACACGACTCAACAGCTGCACGCTGTCAGACTTCAGACGTGACTTGTCAATGACACGGGCATTCTCCAGCACACGTTGCTTGAAACGGATTCTACTGAGCAACCGGGCCTGTTCGCGTTTGGCGGCATGGTACTCAAAGTTTTCGCTGAGGTCGCCTTTGTCGCGAGCCTCAGCGATAGCCTCCCTTACTTGAGGCAGTTCTACGGTTTCCATCTGTCGGAGTTCGGCTACGAGCTTGTCGTAGCCCTCCTGAGACATATATTCCATATTCTTATTGATGCAACAGATTCAGTTGTGTATTCGGCTTCAGCACGTTGGTGGTTGCCTCGGTGTATTCTGCCAGCTTGAGTGGAGCGGTGAGTGCAATGTCACGGCTCGAGTTACCCACGGCGAAGGTGTAGGTGCCAGCCTCGAGTAGCCAACGGCTGCCTGCCTCGTCGAACGAGGCGAGCAGGCGTACGGGAATGTTGATGGTCAGTGTCTGACTCTCACCGGGCTTCAGTTCACGTGTCTTGGCAAAGCCCTTCAGTTCCTGCATGGGTTTCTCCAACTGACCCTTCGGGGCACGCAGATAAACTTGAGCCACCTCCTTGCCGCTGACAGAACCGGTGTTCTTGACGGTCACGGTAACCTGAACCTTGTCTTTCAGTGCTTTCACCTTCAAGGCGGAGAAATTGAATGTGGTGTAGGATAGTCCGAAACCAAAGGGGTAAGCCACGTTCTTTTGGAAGGTGTCGAAGTAGCGGTAGCCCACGTAGATGTCCTCTTCGTGGTTGGTGTAGTCGTGGTTGGGAACCCCTGCTCCATACGTCCTCATGGTCTCATAGGTGTAGAGGTCCATTTGTCCGGGATAGTTGGCTGTTGACGGATGGTCTGTGGCGGCTACGGGCCATGTCATGGTCAGTTTTCCGCTGGGGTTCACCTTGCCTGTCAGCAGGTCGGCGATGCTGTTACCACCCTCCATACCAGGCTGCCATGCGCAGACGATGGCATCAGGGTAGTCTCTCCAGGATGCCGTCTCGATGACGGAACCGCTGTTGAGGACGACGATGACAGGTTTGCCGGCAGCGTGGAAAGCGTTGCAGGTGTTGAGAATGAGCTGGTGCTCATCGGCTGTGAGACAGAACTCCGTGGCAATGTCGCGGTCAACACCTTCACCGGCCTGACGGGCGATAGTAATGATGGCGGCATCTGCCGTCTTTGCCTCATTGTTGATGCAGATGGTGTTAATGCTGATTTCCGGATATTTTTGCTGTCCCATCATTTCACTCTGGAACCACTTGGCGGGGTGACGCTCGGCCTGGAACTTCACTTTGGCGAACTCCACGTACTTGCGGTAGATGTCAGTCAAGGTAGCCGATGAACTGATGCCTGCATTCTTCAGACCTTCCAGCAAATCGACCACGTAGGGCGGGTGAACGCAACCGGAACCCGTACCACCAGAGAGGAAGTCGTATGACTTCTCACCGAAGAGGGCGACGGTCTTGATGCTCTGGTCTTTCCACGGCAATGTACCGTTATTCTTCAGCAGCACGATACCCTCGCAGGCACTCTGACGGGTAATGGCAGCATGAGCCTTGAAGTCGGGTTTGTTGGAAGCAGGATACTTGTGGAAACTGGGAGTCTTCACGATATATTCCAGCATACGGCGTACGTTACGGTCAACATCTTCCATGCTGAGCTTGCCTTCCTTCACGCCCTTGATAATCTCCTCGATCTGTGCGGGCTGTCCCGGCTCCATGAGGTCGTTGCCGGCATGTACCTCAGCGATGGTGGGCAGTCCCTCGCGGATACCAATCCAGTCGGTCATCACAATACCTTTGTAGCCCCAGTCTTCACGCAGAATGCTGGTAAGCAGGTCGTGGTTGCCCATTGAGAACTGTCCGTTAATCTTATTATAAGAAGCCATGATGGTCCAGGGATTGCTCTCACGTACGGCAATCTCGAAACCACGCAGATAGAGTTCACGGGCAGCCCGCTGGCTGACGCGCTCATCGACGCTGGTGCGGTCGGTCTCCTGTGAATTGACGGCAAAGTGCTTGGCACTGACACCGGCTCCCTGACTCTGCACACCATTGATGTAGGCAGCGGCAATCCATCCGGTCAGTAGCGGGTCCTCGCTGTAGTATTCGAAGTTACGTCCGCAGAGCGGGTTACGGTGCAGGTTCATGCCTGGTCCGAGGATGACGTCACAACGGTACTCCTTGGTCTCGTTACCAATGGCTTTGCCCACCTCGCTTACCAGTTCGGTGTTCCATGTCGAGGCCAGACAGGTTCCGATGGGGAATGCCGTAGCGTAGAACGTCTGGTCAGTACCCTGACGGGTGGGGTTAATACGTACACCGGCAGGACCGTCGGTCAGCACGGTAGCGGGGATTCCGAGTCTTGGAATGGCAGGAGATGTTCCTGCGGCACCGGCTACGAGGTCAGCCTCGCCGCCAACGACGGCAGACGTGCCAAAGAAGTTGTTAGCACCGCCAACGAGCAGTTTGGCCTTCTCTTCGAGAGTCATGGCTTTCAATATCTCATCGATATTGTCAGCTCTCAGTTGTGGTTGTGCATTCATTGTCATTGCTGTTTGTGTGGCGATGAAGCCGAGTAATAATAGTTTCTTCATAAGAATAGGATTTATTGGTGTAGTAATCTTAAATTGAGTTTCTTGCTTAGACGGCTTTTGGTGGAACGTAGTGCCTGCTCAGTACAGCAGAACAGGTCAATCTTCGTGTCGTCGTCAATACCATAGTATTCCATGATGCAGAAGAACGTTTCCTTGGGCGTCAGTGTCATGTCGGAGTCATCAAGTATGGAAGCCAGCCGTTTGTCGGTCATCCATAATGCCCTTATCACAGCCTGCTGTTCGGCACGTCCATACTGGCTGATGTTCTTTCGGTTCAGGATGGCGTTGAGCGCATCGATACCAGTTTTAAGCTCCTTGATTTGTCTGTACATCTCGTCTTCTGCATAGGAACCGGTGAGCTTCTTCTTCATTTGCTCAATTTCTGCCATGCGGTCATCAAGGGTCTGCTTCAGGTCTTCCAGTCGGGTGTTGCGCGTGGCCAGCAACTGGTTCATCTCAGCACGTACATCGCTGATGCGCTGTTGGAACTCATGGTGGTGCATTTGCTGGCGACGGAAATAGACGTAGCTGACACCACCCATGACCAACAGCATGAAGATGATGATGAGGCTCATCTTGAAACTTCGTTCTGCGCTGCGACGCTGGTGCCACTCCTGGTCAAACTTTGCCTGAAGGCGTGAGATGTCAAGATTAGCATACTGACGGGTGATGGAGTCGCTCATCTGGCGCAGCTGCTTCTGTGTCTGCAGCGCATCGTAGTAGTCTCCTCGGCTTTCCTCCAGGTCACTCTTTGTTGACAACTGGTTGTAGCGTATGGTCAGGTTCTCCGTTTCGGGAATCATCTGCATCAGCACCTGGGCTTGTTGCTCATCGCCTTTCTGGAGCATGATACGACTCAGCAGACTTAGTGCATTGGCCACCGTAGTAGAGTCTTCTGCCATCATGGCGGCTTTGTAGGCTGTTTGTTCCGCCTGCTTCAGACTGTCGTCCAGCATCAGGTAATAGGCGCTGTTGCAGAGCAGGGTGGCCTCTTGTTCCTGTTCCAGACTATCAAAGCGGTTAATGGCAGCCTCGTTGATATACCGTCCCTCGTCCGTTCGCCCCATGCTGTTCAGCGTGTTCACCTGATGAATCATGGCATTGACGATGTAGTGCTGGTTTTTGGTGGCTTCAGCATATATCTGTGCCGTCTGTTCGTAGTCGAGTGCCGTCTGGTGGGCATTGGCCTGTTCGTTCATCCAGCCAATATAGAGGCAGATACGGTAACCTAACGAGTCGTTTTCTATGAGAGGGAGCAGTTTCTCGGCTTTCTTCAGCTGGATGATGGCATGGTCAAAAAACTTGAGGTCAATATAATTGATGGCACTGTCAAGATGCAGGTGGGCTTGCCACTCAGCACTTTCGGCCGTGGTAACCCGTTTTTCTGGCGTGCAGGCGAAAATCGTCAGCAGCAGACAAGACAGTAGGAATACAAGTTTTTTCATTCTTTGTTTTAAGTTTTGGCAAAAGTAATACATTTCCTTTATATATGCAAGCAAACAGCGGACAAAATGTGCCGGGAAAAGTGAAATTCCGTATCAGTCATGTGTCAATCCATATTCTGGAAGGAAGCCAATCGTTCTGATTTCCAGCTTATTTGTTTCTTTGCTCTGTGTCAAGTGGATGTCAGCTATTGCAGGAAAGGATGTTTGTGTTTATCTTTGCATCGACGTTCATGTTATGACGTTAATCTGCAAAAACTGCCCACGCGACTGATGGTATTGGCATGACATCGGCCCGTGGGTGGCTTTTTGTGTGAATAATTGATAACGGATATGGTTAATTGATAATTATTTTTTACCTTTGCAGGCAAATTTTGAAAACGTAAAAAATAAATTGTTAAATAGTAAAATTACATTATGGCTAAGAAAGCATTGCTCATGATTCTCGATGGATGGGGAATCGGAAAACATGGAAAAGGTGACGTCATCTTTAACACACCAACACCGTATTTGGATTATCTCACAGCCGTTTCGGCTCACTCCCAGCTTGCCGCTTCTGGAGAAGACGTAGGTCTGCCCGACGGACAGATGGGTAACTCGGAGGTAGGACACTTGAATATCGGTGCAGGCCGCGTGGTCTATCAGGACCTTGTGAAAATCAATCGTGCCTGCAAGGACGGTTCCATCATGGAGAACCCGCAGGTGAAGGCTGCCTACAGCTATGCCAAGGAAAACGGAAAGAAGCTGCACCTGATGGGCCTTTGCTCTGATGGTGGCGTGCACTCCAGCCTCGACCACCTGTTTAAGCTCATTGAGGTGGGCAAGCACTACGGACTGAAGAACCAGACTTTCATACACTGCTTCATGGACGGCCGCGACACCGACCCCCACTCGGGTAAGGGATTCATTGAGCAGGTGCAGGCCGAGTGCGAGAAGAACGACGCTGCCATAGCCAGCATCGTGGGCCGTTTCTACGCCATGGACCGTGACAAGCGCTGGGAACGTGTGAAGGAAGGCTATGACCTCATCGTAAACGGTGTGGGCAAGCAGGCTACCGACATGGTTCAGGCCATGCAGGAATCGTACGACGAGGGTGTGACCGACGAGTTCATCAAGCCCATCCATAACAGCAGTGTCAACGGACTCATTGAGGAGGGCGACGTCGTCATCTTCATCAACTTCCGTAACGACCGTGCCAAGGAGATGACCATCGCCTTGACACAGCAGGACATGCCCGAGGCTGGTATGAAGACCATTCCTGGACTGCAGTACTATTGCATGACACCCTACGATGCTAATTTCAAAGGCGTACACATCCTCTTCCCGAAGGAGAACGTGGAGGATACGTTAGGCGAATATCTGAGCAAGCTGGGTAAGAAACAGCTGCACACCGCCGAGACCGAGAAGTATGCTCACGTTACTTTCTTCTTCAATGGTGGACGTGAGGCTCCGTTCGATGGTGAAGACCGTATCCTGGTGCCCTCTCCGAAGGTGGCCACCTACGACCTCAAACCCGAGATGTCTGCCTACGAGGTGAAGGACAAACTCGTCGCTGCCATCAATGAGAACAAGTACGACTTCATCGTCGTCAACTTCGCCAATGGCGACATGGTAGGCCATACGGGTGTCTATAATGCTATTGCGAAAGCCGTATGGGCTGTTGACCACTGCGTACACGATGTCATCGAGGCCGCCAAGGCCAATGACTACGAGGCTATCATCATTGCCGACCATGGTAATGCCGACAATGCCATCAATCCAGACGGCACGCCCAACACGGCTCACTCGCTGAATCCCGTGCCCTTCATCTATGTGACCAACAACAACAGCGCAACGGTGAAGGACGGTCGCTTGGCCGATGTGGCTCCCAGCATCCTGCATATCATGGGTCTGGAGCAACCTGCCGACATGACGGGTGAGTGCCTTATTCAGGACTAATTAATCCTTCATAACAATGAAAAAGCTTATGTACTACCTGGCCTCCGCGGCCTGTGCAGCACTGGTCCTGACGGCCTGTGCTACGAAGAGTGAGACGACAAACGAAGTGAACAATTTCCGCATCAAGCGCGGCACAAACCTCAGCCATTGGCTGTCGCAGTCTGAGGAGCGTGGTGAGGCACGTCTGCTTCACATTCAGGAGGACGATTTCGCTCGTCTGGACTCGCTGGGCTTCGACTTTGTCCGCATACCTATTGATGAGGTGCAGTTCTGGGACGAGGCAGGCAACAAACTGCCCGAGGGGTGGAACTTGCTGACCTTTGCGCTTGACCAGTGCATCAAGCACCACCTGAGAGCCATTGTCGATCTGCACATCATACGTTCTCACTACTTCAACGCAGTGAATGAGGGTGGTGCCAATACCAATACGCTCTTCACCTCCGAGAAGTCGCAGCAGGACCTCATCAACATGTGGTACCAGCTGTCGGACGCCTTGAAGGGCTACAGCAACGACTCCGTGGCCTACGAGTTCATGAACGAGCCTGTGGCTGAGGATCATGAACAGTGGAACCAGCTGATAGCCAAGGTACATAAGGCACTACGAGAGCGTGAGCCACAGCGCACGCTCGTCGTTGGCTCTAACCTTTGGCAAGGCTATGAAACCATGAAGTACCTGAAGGTTCCTGAGGGTGACAAGAACATCGTGCTGTCGTTCCACTACTACAACCCGATGCTCCTTACCCACTATGGTGCATGGTGGACTCCGCTGGGGAAATACAAGGGCAAGGTGAACTATCCTGGTGTGTTGGTGTCGAAAGAAGACTACGATGCTCAACCCGACTCTATCAAGACATTGCTTGATGCAGGGAAATATACGACACAAGTATGGGATGTAAACAAGATTCGCGAAGACTTCAAGGATGCCATTGAGGTGGCAAAGAAGTACGACCTGCAACTGTTCTGCGGTGAATGGGGCGTCTATGAGCCTGTTGATCGTGAGTTGGCATATCGCTGGACGAAGGACATGCTCAGTGTGTTCGATGAGTTCAATATTGCATGGACCACTTGGTGCTACGATGCCGATTTCGGCTTTTGGGACCAGAAGAAACACGACTTCAAGGACAAGCCTTTGGTAGATCTGCTGATGGGTAGTAAAGGACTGGATAAGGAATAAAAGCGTTCTTTAAGATAGAAGATTACGGAGACGTTTCTGCGCGAAACCATTTCTTTTGGGAAAGGCTCAGCAGAACCGCCTCCGTAGTTTTTTTCTGTTTTTTCCAAATAGTTTGTAGTTTTTTCGTTAGCATGTGCGACTAAAGAGTGAACGACGTTCAGAAAAGAATCATAACAACAAAAAGAGATTAAACCAATGAACCAACAAGAAACAGCCTTTGCACAATTGGTAAGAGAGCAGAAGAGCACGATATACACGGTATGCTACATGTTCTCCAACGACCAGGACGAAGTGGCCGACCTGTTTCAGGAGGTACTTGTCAATTTGTGGAAGAGTTTCCCCACCTTCGAAGGAAGAAGCGATGTGCGCACTTGGGTCTATCGTGTGGCGTTGAATGTCTGCGTCTCGCTTGACCGTAAGAAGAAACGCCGCAAGACAGTGCCGCTAACCATGGACGTCAATCCCTACGAGGATGAGAATCCAAACTCAAAGCAAATGGAGTTATTGCGTAAGCGCATCAACAAGTTAGGTCCTTTCGACCGCGCCATTATCATGCTCTGGCTTGAGAACATGAGCTACGATGAGATAGGCCAGGTGGTAGGCATCTCTACCAAGAACGTCTCCGTACGTCTCTATCGCATTAAAGAAGAACTAAAAAAAATGAACGACTAAAAACGAAAAAACATTATGGAAACAATGAATAACAACCAACAGGATATGCAGGAACTGGAAAACCTGCGCCAGCAAGTCAGTGAGTTTAAACAGCGTATGGACCAGCAGCAGATTATCAACGACCGTCTCTTCCGCCGTTCCATGACTTCGAACGTGTCGTGGCTTAAGCATACGAACGGGTGGATGAGCGCCATTGGCATTCTGCTCATGCCGTTTATGGCCATCGCCTTCCGCGCTGGTATTGGCATGCAGTGGGCACCCATCGTGGTGCTATGTATAGTCCTTGTTTTAGAGGCAATCTTTAATTTCTGGCAGATACGGAATATCTCTGCGTCTATGTTTGCTACGTCCGACCTCCTCACCGTCAGAAGCAAGATGCTTGCCTTCAGGCGCCGCGAGATATTACAGATGGTTATTGAGGTGCCGTTACTCATCCTGTGGTGCATCTGGGCCTTTATGACGGCAGATTCTGTGAGCCACATGGGGCTGAGCCCATTTGCTCCCGCAGTAGGATTCGGCATAGGTCTCATAATAGCCCTTTCCGTCTTCTTCTTTGAGATGCGTACGCTGAATAAAACCCTCCGTGAACTGGAGGATTTTACAAGTGCTCAAGAGTAGGCAATCAGGGTTTTTTCATGATTCTCGGGAAATAATCTTCAGTTTTCTTGCTATATTACGATAATATCCTTATCTTTGTATATCAAATCGGAAAAAGCCCTATGAACGTACAGATAGAACCCACATGGAAGGAACAGCTGCAAGGGGAATTTGAAAAACCCTACTTCGAGCGGCTGACGCAGGCTGTCAGGCAGGAATATCAGCTGAAGACCTGCTACCCGCCGGGACGGCTGATATTCAATGCCTTCAATCTGTGTCCTTTCGACAAAGTGAAGGTGGTCATCATCGGACAAGACCCGTACCACGAACCGGGACAGGCCCACGGATTGAGCTTTTCGGTACAGGACGGTGTGCAGTTCCCTCCGTCGCTGCAGAACATCTTCAAAGAGATAGAAGCCGACCTCGGCACCCCTGTACCGCCGACGGGCAACCTGACTCGCTGGGCAGAGCAGGGGGTGCTGCTGCTCAATGCCACCCTGACCGTACGTGCCCACATGGCCAACAGCCACAGTACGTTGGGCTGGCAGACATTTACCGATTCCGCCATACGGGCATTGGCTCAACACCGCGAACACTTGGTGTATATGCTATGGGGCGGTTATGCCCGTGGTAAAGCATATATGATAGATAAGACGCGAAACCTCGTGTTAGAGTCAGTTCATCCGTCGCCCCTTTCTGCAAACCGTGGCGGCTGGTTCGGGCTGCATCAGTTCTCAAAGTGTAATGCGTATCTTGAACAAAACGGCATAACACCCATACAATGGTAAAGACTCACCCCCAACCCCTCCCTGCGAGGGAGGTCCTTCCACCTATCTTCGAGATAGGTGGTGTGCTGATATCCTCCGACATCCTGACCGAGCGCTTCTGCTGTGACTATGAGAAGTGTAAAGGCATCTGTTGTGTAGAAGGCGATGCTGGTGCTCCCGTGAAGATGGAGGAGGTGGCGAGTCTTGAGGAGGCACTCGATACCGTCTGGCCAGAGCTTCCGGCTTCGTCGCAAAGTGTTATTGACCGTCAGGGGGTTGTTTACACCGATAAGGAAGGTGATTTGGTGACGAGCATTGTCAGGGGGAGGGAATGTGTGTTCGCAAAGGAGGAGAATGGCTGTTGGCTTTGTATGCTGGAAAAAGCGGCCAGACAGAAGGCGGCAGCTAATTCTCAATACTCAATTCTCAATGCTCAATTCATCAAGCCCATTAGTTGTGCGCTCTATCCCATCCGTGAAAAGACTTTTAACAACGGTCTTGTCGGACTGAATTATAATCGTTGGGAGGTATGCCGTGACGCGGTGCTAAAGGGAAAGGCCATGGATGTCCGCGTCTATCAGTTCCTGAAGGAACCGCTTATCCGCCGCTTTGGGGAGGCGTGGTACGAGGAACTGTGCGCAGTGGCCAACCAGCTCCTTCATCTTTCATCTTAATCTTCATCGCCCAATGCTGATGGCTTCCACTTTTGTAATGTTCGAGCGGGAGCGTCCGGCAGGAAGTGTGATGCGTGCCACCCCTGAAGTACCTGTTGTAAAGCGACGACAGGCCTGATCATCGGTGCCGCCCTTGCAGACGTAGCGCAGACCATTGACCTCGATAACATCACCCTTTTTCATGCCACGCATCGTGATGCGTACCCAGCCCTCAATGGGTTGGCCGAAGTCGTAGATGAGTGTGTTTCCCCGTTGACTGACTATCGAGTGTTTGAGCACACGTTGCATTCTGAATCCTGTGTCATGGCGGTTGAACGTGATAGTGGCAGGCTGGAGGTGGGTGGCTATTGCTGCCGGTTGCCAGTCGGATAGTAGAAAACTGCTTTCCATCCAGTTAAAGGTCTTCCAGTCTTCTTCATATTGTGTCCCGTCAATCAGTTCGCTGCCGTCAGGCATCGTCTGGGCATTTGCCGGGTGACACAGCCAGCCTTTGTCGTCCGAGATATAGAACATGCTGCCATCTTGCCATGTGCCTTGTAATGCCACATACAGCTGTCGGTGGTTATAGCTGACAGGTGAGTACCATACTGCAATGGTGTTGTAGCCTTCGCAGAGATAGTTTTCTATTGGGTAGTCTTGTATGGCAATAGCACCGCGGGGGTTGTAGGAGAAGAGGTCGGCAGAGATGTTATAGCCATTGACATAGACGATGTAACGTCCCTCACTGGCCACGCTGAGCACAGCTTCCTTGGCCATGGCTGTGGTATGGAAAGTGCGTTTGAACCATACTTGCTGTGTCTCACTGGCCTGTGGACAATAGAGCCAGCGCATGCCGTACTCCTGAGCCACGGATGTTAAAGGAAAAAAGGTGAGAAGGCAAAAAAATAAGCTATTTTTCACCCAATGCTGAACGATATGATACAGATGTTTACTCATAATTTCTCTAACCACTAACCTCTAACCTCTAACCCTTAACCCTTAACCTTCACAACATTCTCTCCAGCCTTCAGTTCCAGTGTTTCCGTCAGACCATTATATAATAGGGTAACGGTACCGGCCTTCTTGGCCTTGATGGTGCAGGAGGTTACCTTACTGTTCTTCCACACCATGCTGACCTCATAACCGCCACGGGCACACAAGCCGCTTACGCTACCGTCCTTCCATGCCTGGGGTAGGGCGGGGAGCAGTTCTATCTCGTCCGAGGCACTACTTTGTATCAGCATCTCACAAACGCCTGCCGTGCCGCCGAAGTTTCCGTCGATTTGGAAGGGCGGGTGGGCATCGAACAGATTGGGGAAGGTGCCGCCGGCATGACGTGTGCCAGGTTGCCGGTTATCCTCCGCATCGGTGAAGGTCAGCAGTTTCTGATAAATATGGTAGGCCTGTTCGCCATTCTTCAGACGTGCCCATAGGTTGATGCGCCAACCGGTGCTCCAGCCCGTCGTCTCCTCACCTTTCTGAATGAGTGTCTGTTCACAGGCACGACGTATCTCTTTGTAGGTGGGATGCTGCAACTCGACTTTTTGTTCGGCAGGGATGATGGCTGCTAAATGTCGCCCGGGATACAAACCAATGAGATGACTCTGGTGGCGGTGGTGCGGATCCTTGTCCTTCCAGTCATGGTACCACTCGTTCAGGTCGCCGTCCTGGCCTATGGTATAGGGGCGTAAGGAAACGAGCGGCAAGATCATGATGCGTGCCACGTCGTCGTCAAGGCTGTCGCCATAAATCTTGATGGTAGCCTGAATGGTATTGAACATCAGTTCGCGAATGATGGCTAAGTCGGCCGTTCCGCCATAGCAGGTGACACCGTGGTAGCCCTTGTCCGTCACGTATTCATTCTCTGGCGACGTGCTGGGAGCGGTAATGAGTTCACCTGGATGGTTGGGGTTCTCGACAAGCCAGCCAAGACAGAATTCATAAGCACCCAACATCAACGGATAGGCTACGTTCCGGAGATAGTCCTCGTCCTGTGTGAAGAGGTAACGCTCCCAAAGCGTATTGACCAGCCACGCTCCGCCCATGTTCCAGTTGGCCCACATCGGACTCTCTCGCTTTTCGCCCACGGGGTTGGTCATGGCCCAGATGTCGCTGTTATGGCTGGCGCACCAGCCCTGCTGAACACCATAGTAGTTACGGGCCGTATGTTGGCCGTTCTCGGCCAGTGCACCAATGAAATCGTCCAACGGCTCTGCCATCTCTGCCAAGTTGGCAACGAAAGCGGGCCAGTAGTTCTCCTCCAGGTTGATGTTCATGGTGTAGTTGCCGCGCCAAGGTGACCAGAGGTAGGGGGTCCAAAGTCCCTGCAGGTTGGCAGGTACGCCTTTGGTGCGCGAGCAACTGATGAGCAGGTACCGGCCATACTGGAAATAGAGTGTTTCGAGGTAGGAGGAGCCCTTGCTCCCCGTCTCCTTTTCGGGGAGAGATGAGCTGTAGCTTCTCAGCAGCTGGTCGGTGGGAATGTCAAACGCAGCCTTTTCTTGGGGAGACAGGTTCGGGTCGAGGCACAGCTTCACACGGTCGTAGTATTGCTGGTAGTCGCTGGTGTGGCGGCTGCGGAATTCATCGTAGGTGTAATTGACCGTATGCCATAGGTCGTCAGTGGCGTTGGCAATGTAGGGAGCACCCTCGTTGACGGGATGACGGCGGGGACCATTGAAACTGGTCTCATTCACGATGTAGATAACAGCCTCATGGGCGCCCAGAATGGTAAGTGTTGAGTCGCTGGCTGTCACGTTGCCGTCAGCCTGAGCCTTCAGCATCGTACAGAAATGGATGCTCTCCGAAGGGTCGCCTATGGCATGGCCCGTCATGGTTATCTGTTGCCCCGCGGCTTTTGCCTGGTGGGGAATCTGTGCTGTAAGTGTCAACCGCACGTTGACATCGCCTCGCAGACGGATGGCAATGAGCTTGTCGGGGTTCGAGGCGAAGTATTCTCTTGTGAGGGTGGAACCGCTACGCATATAACGGTCGCATACAATGGCGCTGTCAAGGTTCAGTTCACGATAGTAGTTGCTGACGGTACCGGTGTTCAGATCGTCCATGTAAAGGGTTGCTAACGGCTGGAAAAACTGAGAGTTAGGACCCTGTACGTGCAGTTGTAGCGAGTCGGCCAAGGCATAGTCCTCATTAAATAACGCTTCACGGATTCTGGGAATCCACTCGTGTGCGTCTTTGTCCATATTCTGGTCAACCGGCTTGCCTGTCCAGAGTGTGATGTCGTTCAGGTAAATCACGTTGCGTTGCGTGCCGCCATACACCAGAGCCCCCAGTTTGCCATTGCCAATGGGTAGCGACTCCTCAAAGTATTGTGCCTCACGGTCGTACCATAAGCGCATGGGCAACTGTTGCTGGCCTATGGCAGCAAGTGTTGTCAAACCGAGGGATATGATTATGATAAAGCGTCTCATTGTCGTTCCAGTTTTTAGTTGTGTGGGTGAGTTTTTTAAACGCGGCACCAAAGGTACGAAAAAACGACGACAAATACAAGGGTAATCTGCTTTTTTATTCTTTTATTTTTTTATACCTTTATTTTTTTACTACCTTTGACCTACGGCAGTCCCTACGGCCGAAGCTAAGATGCACCTCGGAAAAACTCAAATAAAATTTGGTTTTTCTCTCGGTTTTCATTACCTTTGCACATTATTTATAATAGGAATAGTTACATGATACAATCAATGACAGGCTACGGCAAAACGGTCGTAACTTACAAAGACAAGAAAATCAATGTGGAGGTGAAGTCGCTGAACTCCAAACAGCTTGACCTCCAGACGCGTATTGCTCCAATTTACAGGGAGAAGGAAATGGAAGTCCGTCAGATGGTCAGCGAGGCGCTGATTCGCGGAAAGGTGGATTTCAGTCTGTGGATAGAGAAGGATACCTTGGTAGATGCTACTCCCGTCAACGGGGCGCTCATGGAAAACTACTACCAGCAGTTGAAGTCTATTGCTGCCAAGGTCGGCATTCCCGAACCGCAGGATTGGATCTATACACTGACCCGTATGCCCGACGTGCTGACGAAGACGGATGTTGAGGTGCTTGAAGACGAGGAGTGGACGGTAGTGCGCCAGGCTGTCAGTGAGGCTTTGGATGCACTGGTTGGCTTCCGTCGTCAGGAGGGTGCTGCCCTGGAGCGTAAGTTTGCTGAGAAGATTGACAACATCGAACAGTTGCTTCACGACATTGAACCATGGGAGAAACAACGTGTGGAGAAAATTCGCGGGCGCATCATCGACGGACTGAAACAGATTCCCGAAGCCGACTACGACAAGAACCGCTTGGAGCAGGAGCTGATTTACTACATAGAGAAGCTGGACATCAGCGAGGAGAAACAGCGTCTGGCCAATCACTTGAAGTACTTCCGCGAGACAATGGCAGAGCCTGCTGGCGGACAGGGAAAGAAATTAGGCTTCATCGCCCAGGAAATGGGACGCGAAATCAACACTACCGGCTCTAAGTCGAACCAGGCAGAGATGCAGAACATCGTTGTCAAGATGAAGGACGAACTGGAGCAAATCAAGGAGCAGGTGCTGAACGCGCTTTAAAAAGAAATTTTTTACTTGGAAAGAAATTATCAGAAATTAATCAGAAATTGTTGGTTAAGGAAAGAAATTATCAGAAATTGTTTGTAAGAATCAATACAAGATATTCGTATGACGAAGCAAGAGTATAAAGATATATACGATTTCATCGGTGCTGCTATGGAAGTGCATGCTACACTGGGTCGTGGTATGGCGGAAGCCATTTATCAGGAAGCTGTTGCTTTGGAACTTACTTCTCGAGGAATGACTGCAGAACGGGAGAAAGCCCTGCCTATATATTATAAAGGGGCTAAATTAGATAAAACATACATTGCCGACTTTTATTACAAAGGTATCGTCATTGAAATGAAATCTGTTGAAGAGCTTAATTCTGACCATAGATCCCAACTCTTTAACTATATGCGTATTTCTCATACCTCGAGAGGTATCCTGCTCAATTTTGGTGAGTCCAGTTTACGGGCTGAACGCTATCTTTATTTAGAGGAAGAAGACGATTTTATATTGCTATCAAGCAATAATTACAAGTTGTATATCTCTGATCTTCAATAATAATTTCTGATAAATTTCTGGCAATTTCTTTCAAAAAAACGGCAATTTCTTTCAAAATAAAAGCAAAAGCATTTCTTTGATAATATGGAAAAAGGAAAAATGTTCATTGTTTCGGCTCCGAGCGGCAGCGGCAAGTCAACCATCGTACAATGGCTGATGAAGGAGCATCCGGAACTGAATTTATACTTCTCAATATCCTGTACCTCCCGGCCGCCGAGAGGCACCGAGCAGCATGGCGTAGAGTATTTCTTTCTGACTGAGGAAGAGTTCAGGCAACGCATTGACAACAATGAATTTCTGGAGTACGAAGAGGTCTATGCAGGACGGTTCTACGGCACGCTGAAACAACAGGTGGAAAAGCAGCTGGAAGCAGGTCAGAACGTCATCTTCGACGTTGATGTGAAGGGAGGCGTGAACATCAAGAAGTACTATGGCGACCGTGCCATGAGCCTGTTCATCCAGCCCCCGTCGGTAGAGGAGTTACGCCGTCGTCTGGAAGGACGTGGTACCGACTCGCCGGAGGCAATAGAAAGCCGGCTGGCTAAGGCGGAGTACGAAATGACCTTTGCTCCGCAGTTTGACCGTGTGGTCGTCAACGATGACCTGGAAACGGCCAAGCAAGAAACCCTCCAGTTGGTTCAGCAGTTCCTCAACAGTAATAAATAACAACCCGGAAATCAGTCAATCGTCAATGAAGCAGATCGGCATCTTCGGCGGGTCGTTCAATCCCATTCATGTGGGACATGTCGCATTGGCAAAGGCACTGCGTGAGCATTGCCGTTTAGACGAGGTGTGGCTGATGGTGTCACCCCAGAACCCGTTGAAGAACCAGGAAGATTTGCTGGACGACCAGTTGCGCTATGAGATGGCACGGTTGGCTGTCAGTGACGTGGAAGGCGTGAAGGCTTGCGACTATGAGTTCCAGTTGCCCAAGCCCTCTTACACGTGGCATACGCTGCAACGGCTCAGTAAGGACTATCCTGATTGTGCATTTACATTACTTATTGGTGGAGATAACTGGGCACGTTTTGAACGTTGGTATCATTGGAAGGACATCTTGCGACATTATCGCGTGGCGGTCTATCCGCGTTCACCGTATAACGGGACTATTGACGTGCCCCTGATAAATGTCTCCAGTACTGATGTCCGCCAGCGCATCCGGGCTGGTCTGCCAGTCAGCGGGTTGGTGCCGGAAGCTGTGGAAAGATATATTTTAGAACACCGGTTGTATGAAGAATAATGAAGGAATAGTGATGCGTCTTCTGGCATGGCCGTTGAAGCCAATCACGGAGAACTTCATCTTCTTCGTCTGTATGTTCGTGCTGGGCTATCTGTGCACACAGCTACAGATAACCCTGCATTTGGCAGGTGCCAAGCCCTACGAACTGTCTGCCCCTGAGCTCTTCTTCGACCTTTACATCCTGTGCTGCCTGCTGTTGCTTATCCCGAAGAAGATACGCCGCTGGGTGCGCTGGGTGGTAGCCGCCGTACTCTATGTTATCGCTTTAGTCGATATGTTCTGTTACGTACGTTTCGAATCAACGTTGACCCCTACCATGCTCATGCTGGCACAGGAGACTGACGGACGTGAGACCAGTGAGTTCTTCCGTTCGTATGTCGGTTGGGACCTGTTGACCACGAAAGTAGGGTGGGTGGTACTCATTCTGGTATTACACGTGGCGTGGTCAGCACTTGTCTGGCATTTCGGAAAGCAGCTGAAACTGAATAAGAAACTACTGTCCAGGAGCTATGCCGGCCTGGGCGTGCTGACACTGGTGGCACTGGTGTATAGCGCTACAGAGGTGTGGCAGAACAAAACCTCTATGGTTCGTCTTTTCAGTCACGACACCATTGGCGCGGTGGAGCACGACCTGACGCGCCGCGATGCTGCCACGCTCTACCTCCCTGTCTGGCGACTTGCCTTCGGCCTATACGCCAATCACTTGGCAGGCAAGCAGCTGGACCAGGTACTGGCCGCTGACGAAAGCATCCAGGTGGATAGCTGTACGTTCCGCACGCCAAACATCGTGTTGATTATTGGCGAGAGCTACAACCGTTACCACTCGCAGCTTTATGGTTACGACAAAGCAACGTCACCCCGGCAGTTGCAGCGGGCACAGGACAGCACACTCGTGGTCTTTACTGACGTGGTGTCTTGCTGGAACCTGACGAGTTTCTCGTTTAAGCATTTCCTCTCACTCCATGCTGTTGGCGACGAGGGTGACTGGTGTGATGCCCCGCTCTTCCCTGAGGTGTTCCGTAAGGCAGGCTATAAGGTGACTTTCCTTACCAACCAGTTCATGTCAAAGGCCAGTGAGAAAGTCTATGACTTCAGTGGGGGCTTCTTCCTGAACAACCCGAAGCTGAGTGCCCGTATGTTTGACGAGCGCAATGACCGCCTGTACAGATATGACGAGGGGCTGCTGAAGCTCCCCTCCCCTGAGGAAGGGGGAGGAGACGGGCACCTTACCATCTACCACCTCATGGGCCAGCATGTGGATTATGTCGCCCGTTTCCCCAAGCAGCGAAAGAAGTTTGTCGCCGCTGACTACAACCGTCCCGACTTGGACCGGGCACAACTGCAGTGCCTGGCTGACTATGACAATGCCACAGCCTATAATGACTCCGTCGTCGATGCTATTGTCAAGCGCTATGAGGCGGAGGATGCGGTGGTCATCTACATGCCTGACCACGGCGAGGAGTGCTTTAACCCGCCCTATAAATTCCACGGGCGGCTGCATTCTGCAAAGATAACCCCCCGACTGGCGCGTGAGGAGTTTGACATTCCCTTCTGGATATGGTGCTCTGAAAAGAACCGTGAGCAGCACCCGGAGATATACGCCGCCGTCAGGACTGCTCGTGAACGGCCGTTCATGACCGACAACCTGCCGCACTTGCTCTTAGGGCTGGCAGGCATTCACGTGAAGGGTTACCGTCCCGACTACGACCTGCTGTCGCCGGAGTATAACAGTCAGCGGCCGCGTATGCTGAAGAACCAGGTGGATTATAATAAATTGTAAATCGAAAATCAGTAAATCGAAAATCAGTAAATCGAAAATATCAATGATGTTGACCCGAAAGGAATGTACGGCCCTGCGTGGCATAGCCATCTTAGGCATCATGCTGCATAACTACTGTCACTGGCTGCGGCTGGCGGTGAAGGAGAACGAGTTTACCTTCACCAGTGCCAACAACGAGCGGCTGCTGGACGTGTTGGACACCCCCGACTGGAACCTGCCCGTCCACCTGCTGTCGTACTTCGGTCACTATGGCGTGCCCGTGTTCTTCTTCCTCAGTGGCTATGGGTTGGTGAAGAAGTATGAAACCTCCACGCCCCACGCTCCACTCACCACTCACCAGTTCGTCAAATACAACTACCTCAAGCTCTTCCGGATGATGATTGTGGGTTACGTGTTGTTCCTCATGGTTGACTTCATGACACCTGGTCCTCACCATTATCAGTTGCTCGACGTGGTGGCACAGCTGTTGATGTTCAATAACCTGCTGCCCACCCCCGATAAGGTTATATGGCCGGGACCATTCTGGTTTTTCGGCATGATGATGCAACTGTACATCATCTACCGACTACTCATTTATCACCGTCACTGGGGCGTTGTGGCAGTCCTTATGGTTGTGTGCTGGCTTGTGCAAATACCGTTCTTAGGCGATGCCCCGACCCTGAACCGTTTGCGCTATAACTGCATCAGCGGCATGCTGCCCTTTGGCTTGGGAGTCCTGGCAGGACGCTATGCTGCCGTTCAGTTGCAGAAGTGGCAATGGGGTGTCCTGGCCGTTGGCAGTCTGCTCCTCACCTTTACAGGCTCCCTGTGGTCTGCTCACACATGGCTGTGGGTACCTGTCGCCATCATCGTGGGTGGCATTGCCTTCGTCAAGCTGCTGCCCGAACCCGTCATGAGCTGGCTCGTCTGGACGGGAGGTATCTCGGCTGCCGTGTTTGTGGCACATTCTTCGCTGCGCAAGATTTTCATTCCCGTCTCTCATCGTGGCGACGTCTATGCCGGCCTGCTTATCTATGTCGTGGCCACATTTTTGGTGTCGTGGCTGCTGATGCTTGTGATGAACAAAATGCCTAAACCCAAACAGTCATGATGACCCCCATAGCACTACACGACCTGAGCCGATTCCGCGGACCACTCATGGGCATTGCCATGCTCGTCGTGATGATGTTCCATGTGGGGTTCGCACGTCACGACACGTTCTGGTTCTGCGTCAACCGCTGCGGCAACGTCGGTGTCGATATGTTCCTCTTCCTCAGCGGCATAGGCTTATGGTACGCCTGGACGAAAGCCCCCTCCTTGGGAGGGGAGTGGGCGAGGCTTCCTTTGTTCTACCGTCGTCGCTTCCAGCGAATCTATCCTGCCTGGCTCCTGCTGTCGAGCCTGTACTATATACCTTTATATATGGAAGGTAAGTTCTCGCTTTGGCAGACCATCGGGAACATACTTATAGGATGGCGGCTGTGGAGTGGTTTTGTTGACGAGTTCTGGTTTATTCCCATGATACTTGTCTTCTATCTTGTGGCTCCATTCTATATGATGCTCATCCAGCGGCAGCGCGTATGGAGCTGGTTGCCTGTGGTGGCTATGGTGTTCTGCGTGCTGCTGCAATACTGGAAGCCACTCAACATGACCTTGGGCCATCTGGAGATTCTATTCAGCCGTGTGCCCATCTTCCTGCTTGGCATCAATGCCGGCCAGTGGGTGAAGGAGGACCGGCAGCTTCCTGCTGATGCCTTCTGGCTGCTGCTGTTGACGTTTGTGCTGAGCCTGGGTGTCTGTGTCAACTTCGAGGATGGCCTGCGGGGCCGCTTCCCGCTGTTCCTGGAGCGCATGGTCTATATACCGCTGAGCATCTCCGCCATGCTGCTGTTGTGTAAGGCCCTTAGCCATGCCCCGGCGTGGGTGGCGAAAGGTCTTTCGTTTGTCGGCACGGTGAGCCTTGAACTCTATCTGGTTCACGTAAACTTCGTACTCAAGTACTTGCGTCCCTACGACCTCGGCTACTGGCTGACGCTGCTATTGATGACGGCTATTGCGCTCTTGCTGGCCTGGCTTATACATAAACTCTTGTCATTCATGCCATGGGAAAGAAGCAGAAAATAGTCGTCTTCGACTTTGACGGCACGTTGACCACACGCGACACGCTGCTGCTCTTCATCCGCCATGCCTGCGGCCGGAGGGCTTTTCTGTGGGGCTTCCTGCTCCACCTGCCGTTGCTGGTTCTGATGAAGCTGAGGCTTTGCGACAATGGCAAGACCAAGCAGCGTGTGTTCAGCTATTTCTTCCGAGGCTGGACGGAGGAGCATTTTAATGAGTCCTGTCAACATTTTGCGGATAGTTATCAGCACATCTTGCGTCCTCAGACCGTGCAGGCGTTACGCCGAGCCCAGCAGGACGGAGTCCGTGTGTTCATCGTTACAGCCAGCATCGACCGCTGGGTGCAGCCCTTCTTCCCTGACGTGGAGGTCGTGGGGACTCAAGTCGAGACCAAAGGAGGGCATTTGACGGGGCGTTTCCTCACTCCCAACTGCTATGGTCAGGAGAAGGTGCGCCGCCTCCGGCAGGCTCTCCCCGTAGCAGAGAGTCAGCGGGAACTCTACTATGTAGTGGCCTATGGCGACAGTCGTGGTGACCGCGAACTCCTGGCATGGGCCGACGAGGGAATCATGGTAAAAGAAAACGAAATAACGCAATACCGTAATACCGCAATAACGGCATCGTAATAACGAAATAACGTAATAACGCAATAACGCAAAAAAAAGAAGATGAAGACATTATTCAAAATTTTCAAGTTACTCATCATCCGCCCCGGCGAGTGGCTGGCATCAGCACCGCTCATGGTATATTTCACAATACTGAACTACCTGTTGGTCAGCAAGTATGCCGATGTCTTCATGCACACGCAGAAGACAACCGACTTTTTTAGCCATTTCACCCTGTCAGGCTTCGACTCACTCATCTACAGCACCCTGACGCAGTGGCATCTGGCTTTTTTCGTCCACCGCCACCCGTTGTTGGCCGATATGCTCTGGCCCCTGTCGCAACTGAACAGCCTGCTCTACTCGTGGACGGGGCTGAACATGGCACAGGTCATCGTAGCTGTCCTTTTGCTCCTGATGACGCTCTACTCCTTTGTCTTCATCCGCCGCACCATGCGCGAGGTAGTGGGCTTGGGCCGTATTGACTCAAATATCCTGACCAACCTGACGTTCTCGTTTGCTTTTATCACATTAACCTACATCGTGCCCGACCACTTTGCTCCGTCCATGACGCTGCTCACGCTGACCATGTACTTGGCTGGCAAGAAGATGCAGAAGGGCAAGACGTTCACCATTTTCCAGACCGCTGTGCTTTTCCTGCTCACGGCAGGTGTCACGATGAGCAATGGCGTGAAGACGTTTATCATGGCACTCTTTACCAATGGCAAACGCTTCTGGCGACCGGGCTATCTCATCTTCGCCGTCCTCCTGCCGGCAGCCGCTATCTGGGGCTATGCCCAGTGGCAACAGGACAAGTACATTGAGCCGCGCGAACAGCAGAAGGCCGCCAAACGCCGCGCACAGAGTCATGCGGAGTTTCAGGCTTATGTGAAAGCTGTGGCCGACACCACGACAACGCTTTACGACTCAGCATCCGTTTATCTGGAGGCCAAGCGCCGCTATCAGCGTCATTTGTGGGAGGTGCACGAGCGGAACATGAAAGACCCGTGGAACGCCAACAAGGGTAAGCCCATCAGCAAGGAGGGCTTCGGCGCCTGGACCGACATCAGCACCCCGCGTTGGGAAAGCACGGTGGAAAACCTGTTGGGCGAGGGATTCCTGCTGCATCGTGACTATCTGTTGGAGGATTGTCTGCGCACCCGTCCTGCCATTGTGCCTTATCGCTCCTGGTTCAGCTATGTTCATGAGGTGCTCCTTCTCCTGCTGTTCGCTGCAGGTGTGTGGTATGGGCGCCGCAGTCGTTTCCTGTGGATGCTGCTCTCTTGTCTGGCGTTCGACCTGGTGTTGCATCTTGGCTTGGGCTTCGGCCTGAACGAGGTTTATATCATGACTGCCCACTGGGCATTCGTCATCCCTGTCGCCATCGGTTTCCTGCTTCATCATGTAAAGGGCTTGCACCACTTCTCCCTGCATATCCTTATCGCCCTGCTCACGCTGTGGCTCTGGATATGGAACGGATGGCTGATTACGCAGTACATGACACATTAATATAGATAGAACGCGATTAACAAAATATCTGCTGCTGTTATGAAGAGAGTGTTTCACATCATTTCCCACTTTGATGTGGGAGGAGCTGAGCGCGTGGCATTGAATATCGCCAAGTCGCGGAATCCGGAAATCGAGTACCACATCGTGGAGGTGGTACGGGCGAATACGCCGTTTACAGCCTCTTTCGTCAGTGAATTGCAGAACATGGGTATCGCCTATCACAGAGCCTATATCCCGCAAATCAGTTTCCATTATGTCTTTGAGCGTCTGGCAGCACTGACATTTCCCTTGTGGTTCATCTTTATATTCAAAAAATATCATCCTCAGGTAATACATTGCCATACCGATATACCTGATTTGGCTACTTACTGTTTTTTCAGGCTATTTCCCCGATTGTTGAGGGGGTGTACTATTGTGAGAACGATTCATAACACGGTGCTTTGGGTCGGCATGAAGCGATTGGGGAAGCGAATAGAAGACTTTATGCAGGCACATCGGGCCAATGTCGCTATTTCTTCATCGGTTCAACAGAGTTATCAGCAGATGTATGGTGAACAGCCGCCGATTATCTATAACGGCATCGAGCCGGTGGTGGAGCAGAAGACTTACGACGGATTGCGCCCGGGTAAGGTGAACATTTTTTTTGCTGGTCGTTTTGAGGAGCAGAAGGGTATTCGTCATCTGATAGAGATTATCCAGCGTCTGAAGAACGATTCACGCTACTTCTTCCATGTGGTGGGCGATGGCAGGTTGAAGGGAAATCTGATAAGGGGTATCGGTCATTTGGATAATGTTGAGGTGCGCCCGCCCGTGTTTGGCCTATCGGCCTTTCTCCATTGTTTCGATTATCTCCTGATGCCTTCGGAACATGAAGGACTGGCTCTGCTTCCTATTGAGGCCAGTTTCGCAGGTGTTCCCACCATCATCAATAATTGTCTTGGACTGAAAGACACGTTGCCTGACGACTGGCCACTGAAGGTGGAGGAGAATGACATGAAGGGCTATATGCATCTATTCAACGAGGTAATACCCCATGCTAACCGTGAGGAACTGGGCCGTAAGGCTCAAGATTTCGTTACCGTACATTTCTCCTTGGAAGGGATGCAACAGGCGTATGAACGGTTGTATCTATTTTCTCCGCATTGCTAAAAGTTTCTTGTAACCGTGAATCAGAATGTAACTGATGCGGGGTGGAAGCAGAATGGCAATACGGTCCATTAAGGGGATGGAGGAATCGAGTTGCTTTCGCAGTGGACGATAGTATTCTTCGAAAACATGAAACTCTTTCAGGTCGAGGAAGCGCTCATAGGCTTTCAGTTGGTGGTGTACAAAGGCATGACGATATGTTTCCCATTGTGGCTGCAAGGTCTGGCGCAGTTCCTTGTCATAGATACGAATCATTGTTAGGTCTTCCATACGGTTGTTTGGCACCCCCTCGTTGTAGCCATAGACTGTATCGGGAATGAAATAGACATCAGGTGACTTCATCAGACATTTAATCTGCATGAGGGAATCTTCACGCTGAATGATTTCTCTTGGGGCATTCAGACAACCGTCTAACAGTTCTTTCTTGAAGATGATGCCCCAGAGCACGCAGAAAGAGTTCTTAATGGCGAGGAGATTGCGCACCAAAGGCTCGCATGATTGTCGTCCCCTCATCCCAGAATCATGAATCTGTCCGTATTGGTTCTTCCAGGTTCCAATTACCTCGTCTGCCCCTGTCTCTTCAATCGTCTTATACATCGTTTGTAATGCATGGGGCAGCAGCTCGTCATCGCTATCTACAAACATGATATAGCGGCCATGAGACTGTTCGACACCAAAGCGACGGGCGGCAGTCACTCCGCCATTAGACTGGTGGAATACCCGTATGCGTCGGTCTGTCTGGGCCATACGGTCACATATCTCGCCGGAACGGTCGGTACTGCCGTCATCGACTGCCACAATTTCAAAATCATCGAAGTCTTGCCGTAGCAGGCTCAGCAAGCACGCCTCTATGTATTCTGCCTTATTGAAGACGGGTATGATGATACTGATTTTCATGAGTCACTTGTTTTTCTTTTAAAGATGAATTGCAGGCAGTCGTCCAGCATTTTAACCTTCAGCAATTTCATGATGAGAGCATAGAGGGACATGGCTGTGACAATCCGCGTAAATAACAGCAAGTAGATATTGCTGATGGCCGATGTCAGAAACCAGGTTGCCAGCATGACCATAGCACTGATAGCAGCAAACGGAATCAGGTCTTTGAGCATCGACAGCAGAGATATGCCTATCAGTTTCTTTGCATATATCAACCAAACGGCCAGCCAGACAACATTCAGCAGCGTGTAGGCCCAGACGACGGCAATGATTCCTTGTCGGTAGGTTAACAGAATAAGAACCATCTGCAACACGATTTGTACCGTGTTGAGCCACAGGTTGACATCGCTGCGCCCTTGGCTGATAATCAGGTTACTGTACAGAGAATAGAAAGGCATAAACGCTCCGCCTATGCAGAGAATACGAAGCAAAGGAACACTCGCAGCCCATTTCTCACCAATGGTTGAAAGAATAAACTCATTGGAAATCAAAGACAGTCCGAACAGAGCGGGGAAAGCAAGAAATGCCGTGAAACGAAGCATCTTACGGAAAATTCGTATTTCCCGTTCCTGTTCTTCACCCCTGACATTCACCAGCACAGGCTGAGCCACCTGTCCTATCATACCGCCTACTACCTGATGGGCCATAGTGTTCCACTTAAAGGCCTGAAAGAAATTACCTACTACTTCTGGCGTCTTGGTAAACAGCTTTCCAAAGACGAAGGTCAGTATGTTGTTGTTCACGGTATTGAGAATCATGGTAATCAGTATGTTCAGCGCGAACTTGTAGGTTCGTCGGATGGGAGAGAAATCAATCTTCAGGCTTGGGCGCCACTTGACGACAAAGAATCGCCCCGTCACCAATACGGCAGAGTTGATAATCTGCTGCCAGGCCAAGCTCCAATAAGAAAAGCCCTTGAAGGCAAGGATGACAGCCACCATTCCTGAACATACCAGGGCACAAAGGTTGACGATGGCTATCTCGCGGTTCATCATGTTCTTCGTCAGATAGGCCTGCGTAGAGATGCCAAACGACGAGATGAAGAACGCCAGGAAGATGAGCCGTGACAGGTCCGTCAGGCAGGGCTGTTCAAAGAACCATGCAATCCATGGAGCCATGGCAAACAACAGCCAGTAGATGATGAAACTGGTAATGATGTTAAACCAGAACACGGCATTGTAGTCGTTGCCCGTTGGCTGTTTCATGTTGACAATGGCCGTTGAGAATCCACTCGACTGCAGGTTTCCGGCGATAGCCGAGAAAATGGCTATCATGCCGATGGGTGCCCATTCGTCAGGCGACAGCAACCGTCCCAGCAGAATGCCGATAACCACATTCAGCACCTGGGTGGCACCATTGCTCAGTGCTCCCCAAAACAGTCCCCGTGCCGTTTTCTCCTTCAGTGTTTCTGCCATGCTTACTTTACTGCAAATGTAATAATTATATTCGCAATAAAACCACTTATTATTTTTTATTTAGGATTATTTCACGCTTTATGTTCATAGAGGTAACATGTTTTTCCCCATTATCGCAAAATAATCCTTACATTGCTATTCGCAATTCTTAATTATTTCGTATTTTTGCACGCAAATGAGAAAGATTACAGATATACACGAATTACGAAACATTCAAATGGGCATCTTGGACGATGTCCATACGTATTGTGTGCAACATGGTCTGCACTATTCCCTGTCAAGTGGCACCCTGATAGGTGCCGTCCGTCATAAAGGTTATATTCCTTGGGACGATGACATCGATATCTATATGTTGCGGCAGGATTACGAGAAGTTCTTGGAGAACTATCATGACGAAAAAGGAACCTACAGGGTCCTGAATCCGAAGAAGGAGCCGCACTACTACTACACCTTTGCCAAGGTGGTCGATCAACGTACCAAGATGGTGGAGAAAGAAACTGCGGGCTACGAGATAGGGGTGTATATTGACGTCTTTCCGGTTGACTACGTGACCGACGACGTCAGGGAGCGTGAGCGCATCTTCAAGTACAAGCGTCTCTTGTATAAAATAAGACGCTGCAAGATTTCCGTGACTAACCCGCTTCGTTCCCGGCTTGCCTACTGGTGCTACCGGCTGTTGCCTGTTAGCGTGGCGGTGCTGAACCGATGGATTGAAAGGCTGATTGTCAGCAGCAAACCAACAAACACCCTGTGTCACATGACGGAGGCCGGGCCCTCCGTCCGAGGCTGCTTCCCCGCCCAGGATATGGCTTCATACGTTGAACTGCCTTTCGAAAGCCATGTCTATAAGGCTATGGCGGGCTACGACGACCACTTGCGGCGTACATACGGCGACTACATGACGCTGCCGCCTGAAGACCAGCGCGTCACTCACCAGTTTGAAGCCTATTGGCTTTGAAAGGGGAGCCCCCATTCGTAAATCATGTTGATGGTGGGCGAGGGGATGTTCTTCTGTTGCATCAGCCGACGGACAATGGCCAGCCCGTAGGGGAAGTCTTCGGTGAAATAACGACTCTGGAAATCGGGAACGTAACCGTCGGCAACGGCTTTCATGGGGGCAGGGATGCCTTTGAAGGCTTCGATGCTGCGGAGCTTGCGGGCTAAAGAGGGGACGTCGGTGCTTTCGTAGTAGTCGAGTACGGTGGGTATGCTGCCCTTGCGTACTGGCAGGACGGCCAGCAGCTGCTGCAGTTCGTTGTCCATGGACAGGTAGAGCTGTGCGGCACGCTCTGTCCATTCTTCATAGAACAGGGGTACGCGGCTGTAGCATTGTCCCGCGTGCCAGTCGCCCCACAGGTCGTAAAGGCGTGCAGGGTGCAACAGCGGATTGCTGTTGGAGAGGCTTGCCTCGTAGTAGTTGTTCAGGAGTTGGATGGGTGTCTGAAACATGTCGGCCAGTGCAGCCCGTAACGTCTCGGGACGTCCGGCATGTTCTACGGCCAAGTGTAGGCAGTCCTTATATCCCATCAGGCGGGCCCGGTGCCCATAGTCCGTGACCCTTGAAATGAAGGGTACGCGCTGGAAACCGAACAACACCTGACTGCTGGGCAGTAGCTCAAGGGCCTGAAAGAAGAATCCTGTACTGCTGACCACGCTGCCTACTGCCGCCTCCGGTCTGAGGTATGCCTTGATTTGCTTCAACGTCTTACGGATGGCATAGCCCGGCAAGCATAAGAGAACGATGTCAGCATCAGGAACGGCTTGCCGGGCATCACTGAAGATGCCGCTCAGACGTCCGGCATAGCTGGTTCCGTCTGGCGCATCAATCACTAACTGCTTGCTCCACAGCTCCGGACGTTGTGTCAGCATGCTCACTTCGTGCTTCCCTTGTGCTGCTATGAAGCCAGCCACTACATGACCGAGGTTACCACCCCCGCAAATACAAACCTTCATGAACGACCTATCTTCAATTCTTCAATCCTTCTACCAGCCGTGTGTTGTCTTCGGTATTCCTGACGGCAATGCGCATGTACTGCTTGTCAGGATTCAGACCGGGCTTCCCGCTGCAGTCGCGGGTCAGGATGTTGTGTTTCTTCAGCATGCTGATGACAATCTCGCTGGCGGTGTAGGGCGGCAATACTTCACAAAGGAAATAGTTGGCCTGTGACGGCATGACACGGAGGAAGGAGATGGTACGCAGGGAGGCCTCGAAGCGCTGGCGTTCGTCAATGAACTTCTGGCAAGCCCGCTGATAGTCCTTCTCGTACTTATTATATATCTGCATAAAGAACTCCGCAAACGAGTTGAGGTTCCATATAGACACTTCCTTCTTGATGCGTGCTATCAGCTCTTTGTCGGCCGAAGCAAGGATTCCTAAGCGCAGTCCCGGCACACCATAGCTCTTGGAGATGCTCTTCATCACGGCCATGTGGGGATAGGTTTCGAGAATCTCGTCTGACAACAGTGAGTTCGTTGCATAATCAACGCTGAAATCCACAAAACTCTCATCCACCACCAGACGGATGCCCTTGGCTTCGCACCATTGGGCGAGGCGTAGCACGTCGGCCTTGGGAATGAAATTGCCTGAGGGGTTGTCAGGATTGATGACCATCAGCTGGCTGATGCCCTTGTCGGCAAAGAACGCCATCAGGTCGTCAGCCGTGTAGCGATAGTCCTCATTCTGCGGGACAAACGTTACTTGCTGTTCCTTGTTAAAACGGTTGGGGTATTCCTCGAAGGTGGGACGGACGAAACCAGTCTTTCCTTGCGAATCCTCCATCAGGATTTTAATCAGTTCGGCAGCGCCATTGCCGGGAACGATATAGGGCTCGCTCACGCCAAAACACTTGCTGGCAATCAGCGTGTTAACCTTCATGCCTGACGGGTATTCCGTCAACAGCGTGTCGAAGTTGGCACGTAGCTCGTCCTTCATCCTGCGACTGGGGAAATAGGGGTTCACCAGGTAGCAGAAATCCAGCATCTGCGGGAATCGCCAGAAACCGCCATAGCGTCCATAGTATTTACGTATGATGTCCTTCTCGTCGGCAAACAGCGCTTCGGCAATATCCAGGTCCTGCTTGTCGTCGATTTCATACCATTTCTCGTTGCCGATGGGCAGGGCCTTCATGTCGTGGCCATTGAGCAACGAGAGGATACGCAGCACATTCTCGTAATACTCGTTTGTGCCGACGGCCTTGGTATAGGCATCGAGGAAGGGGACATACTTCTGCTGCGAGAACTGCTGGCTGAGTTTATAGATGTTGACGGTCTTGTAGTAAGAGTCAACGTCATTGTAGTCGAAGGCATCCTTTGAGATGAAGTTCACGATGTTCTGTTCCTCATCCAGTCGCACCATAGTGCCATCCATCCACGTCTCATACTTAGCCACGAGTGCGAGGTTCGGATTTGAGTTCTCTACTATCATAGGTATAAGCCGGTCGCTGAAGATGAGGTCACTTTCAATGAGTAACGTATCATCCTCCTGCAACTTCTCCTTGACGATAGATAGTGAGTAGATGTTATTGGTCTTGTAGTAGATGGGGTTCTCATAAAATTCTATGGGGAGTGTTGAATGGTGTGCGCTGACGTACTGTTGCAACTCTTTTCCCTTGTAGCCCACAACGATGATGATTCGCTGCAGGCCTTGCTTGCCCAGCTGCCCTAACAGACGGTCAATCAGCCTGACGCCGTTCACGGGTACCATACACTTGGTGTTGTCTTTTGTGTATTCTCCCAGTCTGCGGCCCATTCCTGCCGCTAAGATGATTGCTTGCATTGTTGTATCCAATAATGTCTTGTTTGGTTTGCAAAATTACAATATTATTTTTTATTTTCCGCATTTCTAAAAAATTTTTCCGTATCTAAAAATTTTTTCGTACCTTTGCCATCAAGATGCTCATCAGCAATGTCTCTGCAGGAAAAAGACTTACAGGAGTGCAAAAAAATACAACTGAGCAGAAAACAGGTTTTCACCGCCCGCTGCTCATACTTTCACCGCCCGCTGCTATTACTTTCAGCGGGCGGTGCTATTAGTTTCAGCGGCCGCTGAAACCCAGAGACCCCGGCAGTTTCTCCCTGCTTCCCCTACCCAAAGTCCCCGTTTCCCCGGCACTCTCTCCCAGTTTCCCCGGCACTCCCCTCCTGACTGTCGGCACCGCCACCATCACAGCCACCGCCACCAACGGCACGGCTGACACCAGCGACGACAAGACCGCCACCTGCACCGCCACCATCTCTACGCTGAACGGAGGATACCTGGAGTAAATTTTCAATAGGCCTTTATCATTTCGGGGACGGAGCAAACAAGAAGTGCTTCGTCCCCGAATTGCGTTTAACGGTTTTTTTGTAATCGTTAAAAAAATAATTTATCCCACCTGACTTCCGGGCTTCACGTCCTTGGTGGTCGTCACCACGCTGAGGCTCTCGTCGGCATCGACAGCCGAGAGGATCATGCCTTGGCTCTCAATGCCCATCATCTTGCGCGGGGCGAAGTTGGCCACGAAGAGGATGCGCTTGCCGATGAGCTCCTCGGGCTGCTCGTAGAAGGCGGCAATGCCTGAGCAGATGGTGCGCTCCTGTCCTGTGCCGTCGTCAATGGTGAACTGTAGGAGCTTCTTCGACTTGGGCACGCGCTG
>Ga0247609_10000991_pt1 | contig 35919 bp, 30 predicted proteins | sample 172DNAGHGlowgp2_FD_193487 | JGI IMG/M metagenome (GOLD analysis project Ga0247609, IMG submission 193487) | Sheep rumen microbial communities from Palmerston North, Manawatu-Wanganui, New Zealand - 1728 DNA GHGlow gp2 | ecosystem: Host-associated > Mammals > Digestive system > Stomach > Rumen ... | reverse complement strand
TTACATATTTGGTCTAAATCATCCTTTGAAGTCTTCTTAACTTCAACTCTTTCCAACAAGTCTTTTTTTGATAAATCATTGTCTATCAACTTGTTGCATAAATCTATTAACATTGCCTTGATAGATTTACATTTGCAAAGATACTAAAAATATTTGAAATAACCAAATTTTTTAATGTATTTTTACAATTATTTTACAAAAAATGGGAAGATTATTGGTTTAAATCTCCCCATTTGTCTAGTTTATAAAATATTGAAATATTATGTATGAGAGAAAAACTACTCTACTTTGATTATACCATTTTCGCAAGAAGCACTGAATGTATAATTTGGTTGGTATTCGTGTTCGAGCATCAAGTCAGTGATTTTGTCCTCGATATTATCTTGGATGAGACGTATGATTGGTCTTGCTCCAAACTCTCTTTTCTTAACAGCTTCTACGTATATATGGTCTACTACACTATCACTATATACTATATTATAATTAATATTATTTAATCTAGTATTAAATTTATTTATTTCTAATTTTACTATATCTTTTAAGTTATTATCAGATAGATTATTAAAATACACTATTTGGTCCAATCTATTTAAGAATTCAGGAGTAAACTTCTTCTTTAATTCTTTTTCGATGATAGATTTTTTATTTAATTCTTCATTATTTACGAATCCAAGACCTCCTCCAAGTTCTGCTGCTTTTCTTGCTCCAATGTTAGATGTCATAAGTACGATGACATTCTTGAAATTAACAATCTGTCCAGAGCTATCAGTGAGTCTACCTTCATCAAACAACTGCAAGAATATGTTATAAACCTCTTGGTCAGCCTTTTCAATCTCATCAAGTAGAAGAACGCAATGTTGCTTATGCTTAATCTGTTCTGTGAGTTGTCCACCATTCTCGTAACCAACGTATCCAGGAGCTGCACCTGTCAGTTTTGCAACTGAGTTCTTTTCAGAGTATTCAGACATATCGATTCTGATAAGTGCTTTTTCATCTCCAAAGATTTCTTCAGCAAGTTTCTTTGCAAGGAGGGTCTTTCCGCTACCAGTTGGACCAGCTAACAATATATTGGCGAGAGTTTTATTTCTATCTCCAAGACCAACTTTATTTCTCTTGATGACTCTAGCAACGCTAGCAACAGCCTCATCTTGTCCGATGACACTTTGTTTCAATGCCTCATCAATATGTGCAATCTTAGTCTTTTCATCTGAAGACAATTTGCTAACTGGAATCTTTGTAACTTCAGAAACCACATCGGCAATGTCATTTTCAGTTATTTCAATTGTTGCAATATTGAGATTCTTCAAGTCTCTCTTATAATCTGCAAGGTCAGAAGCTAGAACATTCTCTTCAATTGTAAGTGAATCAATCTTCTCGAAGTCACCATTGTTGAGGGCATTATTCTTTTCCTCTTCAATTTGCTTCATTCTTTTCTTTGTATTTTGAATTTCAATTGGTTCTCTATCCATTAGAGTTGTACGTGCTCCTGCAAGGTCTATAAGGTCAAAAGCAGAGTCTGGCAAACTTCTATCTGTAATATATCTATCAGCGAGCTTTACAGCCTTTTCAACGGCTTCTGTGCTATATTTTACATTATGATAGTCCTCATAATAATGTTTATTCTCGTTGATAATATTAATGGTGTCTTCAATTGATGTTGGGTCAATGAGAATCTTTTGGAACTTTCTAGAAATCTGTGTATTTGACTCAATGGCATTTCTATATTCCTTGAAAGATGTTGTTGCAATTACCTTCACAGTACCATCAGAAAGGACGTTTCCAATCATACCACTGATGTCAGTATCCTTATCTTTGCTGCCACTCTTTAAGACGGTATGAATATCATCAATGAAGAGAATGTATCTATTTGAAGCTTGCAGTGTATCGAACAAGTTCTTTATTCTTTCCTCGAACATACCTCTGAAGTGTGTACCACTGACAAGTGCCATTGGATTAAGCATTACAATTTCCTTGTCTTCCAATACGGATGGTACTTTATTTTCCTCAATGAGTTTTGCAATACCATAAACGATGGCAGTTTTACCAACCCCACCCTTTCCTACTAGGATTGCATTGTTCTTCTTTCTTCTAGATAAAACCTTGATGATTTCCTTAATCTCAGAATCTCTTCCAATGATGTCATCAATCTTACCTTCTCTAGCTAGCTTATTCAAGCTTGTTGTATATTGGTCTATTGCCGATGTATCTCCTCCAATCATAGAAATTGTCTTTGTATTTACTTGACTCTTTAATGGAATGTTATTTTGATTATTTTCCTTTGGTTTGTTTATCTTTCTTTGCGCAAGCTTCTTTGGTTTTATTATTTTTTTTTCTTCCTCTGTATTTATGTTGCATTTGTTGTAAATGAAGTCATATTGTAACATAAACTTCGAGAACACAGCTTCTTCTTTAAATCCATTCTGGGGATTTAATATAGCTAATAATATATGTTCAGTACCAATTTGAGGATTATTAAGCTTGTTTGATTCATCTGCTGCGCAATTAAGTATTCTTGTTAATTCATCATTGAATCTAATCTCTCCATCCTTTAATTGTGGCTTAATATGGGAATCAATAACTTCAACATAAATCTTTCTTAACTCATCAATGTTATCTGACATTAAACAATTGTCCAATATAAGATTTGCATGACAGTCTCTAGTATCTAAGATAGACAAAATTAAATACTCTGGTGTCAATACATCAGTTGGAAATTCATTCAACAAGACTGTTGACATATGTTCCAATACTTCGTTCATCTCAATTGTGTAATTACTTTGATTTTTCTCATCCATAGTTTTTCTCAATTTATACTTAAAATATAAAACTTTTTTGGAAAAAATCAGGGGTTTTTTTGTTTTTTTATAATGAATAATTTGTTTTTTTAACATTTTTTTAATATCTTTGCAGTATGGAACTACAAACATTATTTAAGAAAACAGCTACTGGGGCTATAAATCGTTGGACGGTGTTCATTGAAGGAAACTGCTATTGGACTGAGTTTGGACAAGCTAACGGTGTGATACAAAAGTCAGATAAGGTTTTCTGTCAAGGAAAAAACAAGGGACGTTCAAATGAGACCTCAGATGAAGAACAAGCGATGTTGGAAGCCAATTCAGCTTGGAACAAGAAGAAAGACCGTGATGGATTCGTTACGAGCTATGAACAAGCTGAAAGCGGTGAGGGAGTGTTCGAACCACCAATGCTTGCAAAAAAATATGATGGCAACTATAGCGATAAGATGAAATTCATCCAGCCAAAACTAGATGGCATCAGATGCAATATCTCAACAAGCGACAATGGTATAACAGCCTTAAGCAGGCACAATATGAGGTTTGATACCACAAGCCATATTGAGAATGAACTTAAAGAATTCTTTGATATACATAATAATGTACACTTGGATGGAGAATTGTATAATCACGAACTGCATGATGACTTCAATAAAATTGTATCATTGGTAAGAAAGAAGAAACTTACAGAGGCAGATAGACAAGAAATAGAGTCAAAGGTTAAGTATTATGTATATGATGCTTGGTTTGATGGACAAGAAGATATGAAATTCTCTGACAGGTCTAAGTTCATCAAGGAGAACCTTTCAAACTTCAATAATATTGTTGTTGTACCAACATTTGAGATACACAGTGCCGAAGATACTGATGGATATTTTGAGAGATTCTTGGAAGAAGGATATGAGGGCGCAATCATAAGGGGAGATGAACCTTATGAACATAAGAGGAGCAAGAACCTATTGAAATACAAGAGATTCCAAGATGATGAATTTGAAATACTTGATGTTAATGTTGGTAAGAACCAAACAATTGCAGAGAGTTGTACAATAAGATTAAAGAATGGTGATACGTGTGAGGCAACATTAGCATTTACAGATGATAAGTGTAAGGAAATATTAGAAAATAAAAATAATTACATTGGGAAGATGGCAACAATTTGTTACTTTGGGGTAACTGACAAAGGCAAACTGAGGTTTCCAATTCTTAAATCAATAAGAGATTATGAGTGATACAAACGAATTTAAAAATTATATTAAAATATCTAATAATTTAATTGAAAATGGTCAACCAGTACTTGGTCTGTTTATTGCGATTGCAATATTTACTGGTTTTACATATAATGAAATAAAAAAAATGACATGGAATAATTTACTAGAAAAACCTATTAATATTAATGGTAAATATGTGAATGTTGATAGTGAATTGGAAACTTTAATAAAAAAAGCGCATGATAAAATAAAACCAAGATATAATATTCAAAAATTTTTATTATCTAGGAAAAAAATGGTGTTTAGCCAACAACGATTAAACATTATCTTGAAGAATATTGACGAAAGTCTTTCGATAAAAGACTTAAGAAGAGTATATGGTAGAAATTTTTTAAATAAAAGTAAAAATGCGTTCGAAGGATTAGTTCAATTGCAAGCATATTTTAATAATTCCAACACAAACATAACTGCTAAATTCATTCAAGGAGGAGAAAAGGCGCATAGAATTAGTAAAGGAAAGGTTTATATAATAAAAGATGAATTGTATCCTAGTTGGTATAAAATTGGAAGGGCTAAAGATGAAGTCATAAGAGAAGGTACGCTTTTACATCATGCTCCTATGTTAACTATGATGAAAGTAGTTGATAGTGATGATTATGTGGCTTTAGAAAGAAAAATACATAGAGAATTAAAAGAATATAGAGCTAAACCTCGTAATGATAAAGGTGGAAAACGACCAGAGTGGTTTAAATTAACTGACGAAAAATTAAATGAAATAATTGAAAAATATAATTTTGTAGATTATGAGTAAAACTGCAATCGTATATTATAGAGCCTCCACAAGTGGACAAAAACATACTATTGATAGACAGAAAGAAATAATAAAGGAGTATTGTACTAAAAATGGCATAGACATTATTTTAGAAGCAGAAGAAATTTGTTCTGGAATGAAAAAATATCAAACTAATCTTTGTAACTTGTTAGATGTTTTAGAAAAAGAAAAATGTGTACTAATTTGTTCATGCCCTGATAGGTTGACTAGAGAATATACTTTTGGAAAATATATTGTTGAAAATTATAATGTAATATTTTGCTCCGACCCTAGTATGAGTCATGAAACTAAGTTAAATGAGCTTTATTTTGCAGAGAAAGAAGTAAAAAAAATAAGAGAAAGAACAAAAAATATATTAAACCATTTAAGAGCAAATGGAATGAAGTTAGGCAATCCTAATGCAATTATTACTAAAGAACAGAGACTTAACTCTATAAAGAGGAGAAAAGAAATTGCTTTAAAAAATAAAAATAATATTTTAGCAAAAGAAATTATCGAATCTATGTTACTTAAGACTAGTAATTGCTCTGAAATTGCAAGGTATTTAAACGAGCATAAATATAAAACTTCAAAAAATAAAGAATTTTGCTGTAATACAGTAAAACGTTTAATTAAAAGATATAATTTATAATAATATGAGTAAAATTTTTGGATTTTATGCAAATGACGTAGATAAGAATTGGTTTCAATCTAGCAACATACGTTATTCAGAATGTATTGACCATGACAATGAATTAAAAACATTGAAGGTAGTATTCAATAATGGAACGCAATATCAATATAATAATGTTGATGTCCAAAATTACATCCTATTTAGAGATGATAGCAGTCAAGGAAAGGCTTTAAATCAATACATTAAAGCAAAGGGATATGAATATGAGAAACTTGAAAACGCTGACATGCAAGCATTAGAGGATGAGTTAAATTTCCGTATGGAGGATGGAATATTTGTGTTCTATGATGGTGATAAATTCACAATGAAGGATAATAAGGATAATATAATCTGTGAAAAGGAAGTTAAACTTACTGAGGCTGCATTCAATACGGTTTGTTCAGCACTTGAGGCTGTGGGGAAACAACTATATGTTGAAGGAAAGAATTTTATTGAAGACACTGAAAATAACGAGGATAAACCTTTTTAACACATGGAAAAAGAACAGAGAATTGAATTGTATAAAGAAGCTATTGATAAATGGGGAGAAGATGCCCAAGTTAAGATGCTTTATGAGGAATGTGGAGAATTGATTGCTGCGGTAGCTCAATTCAGTAGAGGAAGAACAAGTCATCATGACGTTATGACAGAACTTGCTGACGTGTTCATTATGGTTGAGCAGATTGCAACGATGATGAATTACGAGGATTTCGAGAAGGAACTCGAAAGAAAACTAATAAAGTTGAGGGATGAAAAATTGAAGAAATGAAGGTAAAAGAACTTATAAGGTAAAAAAATTAGGTAAATGATTATGGTTACGTTAAATATTATAACTGTTATACTGATTCTTGTAGGTATAGTAATGACATTTCCGTTTGTTAAAAGAAATGAAATAAAGGCAATAGGATGGGGCTTGAATAATTTTGGTTGGTTGATTATGTCCATCATATCCTTTATAAAAGGGAGTATACTGCTTGCTGTATTTGATTTCATATTATTTGTTGGTGGTTTACACTTTTTAATAACTACTGTTAAAGAAATGAAAATAAATGGGAATAATAGTTAGTAGTTTTATAGGTTGTGGACGTGAATATCTCAAGAACACTTATGGGGATAAGGTAAAGATATTCGATGCTGTTGCAGAGATTCCATTAACAGATATAGATGGTGGCATAAATGCGGATATGTTGGATGCTTATCACAATAAGGTAATGGATGTTGTTGATGAATATGACATCGTATTCATTGGTGCTTCAACACTAGTTAGGGATTACTTCAATGAAAAGAGTATAGATTATGATTTATTCTATCCCTCAGCAGAAAGAAGGGGAGAGTTCATTGAGAATTCAGTTAGGAAGAGAGTACCACCAAAGGAGATACAAAAACTTGATAAGAACTTTGATAAATGGGTGCAAGCAATCGATGACGATGAATCACCAAATTGCTATAAGCATAAACTAGCTAATAAAGGTGAGTATATTGGCAATACTCCAATAATAATGCAATATATTGACAGTTTGAAGAATGACAAAGGTTGATGAACAATACCTCCAATTATTAAAAGATATAATGGAGAATGGTGTCGAGAAAAATACTAGAGCTGGACGTGTCAAATCAGTATTTGGTAGACAATTACGTTTTGACCTAAAAGAAGGTTTCCCACTTCTTACCACAAAGAAGGTATTCACAAAAGGTATTATACACGAGCTATTATGGTTCTTACAAAGACCATATAATTCTCATGGAAGCATGAATATTGAATACCTTGTTAGGAATGGAGTTCATATTTGGGATGATGATGCATATCGTTGGTTCAAGGATAAGATAGCAAAGGAAATAAAGCCAACAAAATATCTAGTTTGCTTGGACGATAATGACGATGAGTTCATACATAATATAGTAAAGAGAAAAACCAATTTTGAATATTGGATTGAGAACGAGGCAAAGCTGAAAGATGAAACTTGGTTTCAAAGTATTACCAAGGAAGAGTTCTTAGACCTTACATTGCAAAGGGTTGAAATATGTGGCTCATATATGTCACGATATAGATTTGGTGATTTGGGACCAGTTTATGGAACACAATGGAGACATTTTGGTGATACTTCATTTGACCAAGTTCATCAAATTATCGAAACTCTTAGAACAAATCCAAATGATAGAAGAATGTTGTGCGTGGCATACAATCCTAGTGCGTTGGATGAAATGGCATTACCGCCTTGTCATGTGATGTTCCAGTTTTATACAAGGGAACTAACACATAAGGAAAGGATGAAAATCTTCAATGAGAGATATATGAAGGGTCAGATTCCAAAGAAATGGCATGATTGGTTTAAGGAATATTCCAAGAACACAGATGAAAATAAAGATGTTGAGATGCCAAGTGATGGCAGTGACTATGACATTGCAGATATTCCAAAGTATGGGTTAAGTTGTATGTATACAATGAGGTCGAATGACGAATTTTTGGGTCAGCCTTACAATACACCAAGTTACGCTATACTTACTTGTATGATTGCGAAATTAGTGAATATGATACCAGATGAACTTATAGCTTCACTCGGTGATTGTCATATTTATGAGGCTCATTTTGATGCTGTTAGGGAACAGTTATCAAGGAATGGTAGTGAGCATTCACCAAAGTTGGAAATTGAAGGAAACCAAAAGTCAATTGAAGATTTTAAATATGAAGACTTTAAAATAATGGGTTATGAACCAGACCCACCCATAAAAGCACCATTGTTGGTAGGTTGATTATGGTATCAAGGAAATTAAATGAGACTGTTAAGAAATTCTATTTAAATGGGCGTTTGGATGAGGACTTCGTAATGAATGCTGTGAAGCATACATTGGGAGGCGAGGTGGAAAGGTCAAGCAAGCATGAGGATGTTTATGAACATATTGATTTCTGGTGGGATTCTCCTCGCAAGGGTAGAATTGGAATTGATGTCAAGGGATTAAATAAGAATAAAAGGGGTGATACCAAGTATGATGATTCCATTCATTGGCTTGAGTTACAGAATGTTCAAGGTAATGATGGATGGCTTAAGGGCAATGCTGAATACATTGCATTTAAGACCAATAGGAACATCATATTTGTCAATAGGAAAAAGCTATTAGATTTCGCCACAGAAGCCATTAAAAACAAGGAGGTGGTATATGATACCCCAAGGGAGTGTTACGTGCCGTATAAGCGTTTAAAATGGGGTAGAGACGATTTATCGTTGAAGGCATTGACTAGTGATTTGTTAAAACTAGCTGATTTTACGATAGAATATGATTAAAGGTGCTACATTTGTAGTACCTTTTTTTATTGCGTGATATTTATAGGAAATAAAGCTATAAATATTTAAACTATGAATACAAATATATTAGATTTTATGTATGAGGGTTATGGTTATGATATGGATAACCCACTTCTTTACGTTGATGTAGAGAACTATAATGAAATGCTCAGTGAGAGTGGACAGATGTCAACTTATGGAATGGAAACATTGGCATATGATGATGGTCCAGTAGGACATGAACCAGCAATTCCAACTGAGGAAGACAACAAGTACATTGAGACAGTTTCATTTATCTCAGAGAGTGGTGCAAAGTATACTGACCTTAGACAAGGTATTTGCGCTTGCGGTGACTAATTAAGATTAGTTTATAATGTTTTGAATGGCTAAATCTATTACGATTAAAGAAGATAGCTTAAGGGCAATCAGAGAAAGTATGGTTGGCAGTAGCAATACTGCTAGCCATAATACTGTTTGTGTTACGGAAGCAGCACCAGAGGTGGATGAGTTTGAACTTGGTCAAGAGTCAGACAATCCACCAGTAGGTGGGAACTACTGCCATGTAAACGAGAGCAAATATGACATCATATCACTTGCAATAGAACGTTATGGATTAACCAATAATCTAAATCAAGCTGGATATATTCTTCCAAATGGTTCTCTTCTTAATTTTGGAAAGGATGGATATAGGGAAGAAGACCATAGAGGTATTGAAGGTATTTATAAATCAAATAATATTCCAATATGGAGTAATGAATATCGATATAACTATGTTGTTGATTTTATGAATCATGGTGCTATTAGATGTTGTCTTAATGGCGGCATTTTAGATATGACTAAAGAACCAACAGCACAGCAATATTCAATCATTAAGGCTTTTGTTAGAAATGCAGTTGATATTGATATAGACTTTACTGACGATAAGGGTAATACATTACATTCAGTTTCATATATGGATGCTAAACCATCACAAGTTGTTGGAGATATTTACAGATATTATAATGAGGGTATCAAGCCAATTGGTAATGTTCATTATGAATCAAAGAATAGAATTAAAGAACTAATGGAAAGTATTGATTTTGATGAGCATGGGATGTCTTTGAATAATGAAAAGATATTGGGAAAATACAATCTCAAAGATTTAATTCTCTCAAAGAATGGGAATTATGTAACCTTAAATAAGATTGTTGCAAATGAGCTTGGAAATGGTTTTGGTAGCAAGTTTATGAGTGACTTGGTAAGAATTGCTGATAAGAATGGATGGACATTAGCATTAACACCAGATATGTCATTTGGGGCTTCTTCAGTTGGAAGATTGAAGAAGTTCTATAAGAGATTTGGCTTTATTCCAAATAAGGGAAGAAAGGCTGATTTCAATACGAGAGAAACAATGATAAGAAAACCAATCACAGAAAACATAGATTTTGAGGTTAATTCTTCTGATATTGACTTATCTTCATTTAGAAAGAGAGACCAATTAGCCCCAATATGGAATGAAGAAGGAGAATTAAATCCAAGGATTAGACTTAAGTTATTGGACATTGCTGATGACTTTTGGGAATTTGTTAATCTCAAATGGGTTAAACCAAATGGAATTATATTGACTGGCTCCATATGTAACTTTAATTGGTCTCAATATTCTGACATTGACCTTCACCTTATCGTAGATTTTGATGAAATTGACGAAAAGACAGAGTTTGTCCGTGATTATTTAGATGCAAAGAAAAATGAATGGAACAATGAACATGAGGGTTTAAAGATATTGGATTATCCAGTTGAACTGTATGTTCAGAACTTGGGTGAAATGCCTCAGAGTGGTGGGATATATGACCTTGAGGAAAATGATTGGATTAAGAAACCAAATTCAGATGATATTAAGTCAATCGGACTTAATAAGTTCCCAATTAAGGATAAGGCTGCAAAGATTATGACAATCATTGATGATATGTATGATGCACTTAAGTCAACAAGTGATTCATACGAGATTGAGCAGATTGGTGATGATGCAAAGTATCTTTGGAAGAAGGTAAAGGATATGAGAAAGAAGAGCCTTGCCATCTCTGGAGAAAATGGAAGTGGCAACATTGTATATAAGATTCTTCGCAGAACAGAATATCTTGATAAATTATGGAAACTTAGAACAATTGTTTATGATAGAAGTAATTCAATTAATGAAAGTATTACACATTTTGATATGTTTGATGCTGCCAAGAAGATGTTTGGCGTTACAAATGACATGAGAGAATGTGGTTTTATATTGCCAGATGGAACAATGTTGGATTTCAGTGGAAAGCATAAAACTGATGATAAAGCATCGTTAGATGGACGCAGGACAGTTTATCATCGTTCAATAGAGGATATTGAGGGTGAAAACACTCCATATGTAACATTAAGTCGTTTCATAGAAGCTGGTGCCATCAGATGTGCTTTACTTGGAGCTTTTATCAATTTAATAAAGAGACCAACCAAGGAACAAATAGAAGTATTATCAAGATTTATTTTGAAATGTAATGGACATATTCAATTGGAAATTGGCGATGATGATATTTCAATAGATTATGTTGAATATCCTAAAGGAACACCTTATCAAAGGATAATAAACGACATATTGAATTTCTTCGATAACAAGGTGAAACCTAGCTCATTATATATGAGAGAATCTATTGAAAAATATGCCCATGTAATCACCTTATTGAAGGAAGAGGTTGTTGCTGATGGAAATAGTGAGCATAATCCTTATGAAAAGCGTTGGAAAGCAGAGAGAAAGGCATTGAAGAACTTTATATGCAACTTTGGCAAGGTAATGACATCAAGGGAAAATGGAAAGCAATATAAGGTATATTATGATAAGGTACTTTCACAATTGATTGGCTTCAACTATTGTATATGCTTGCAGTGGGACCCAATTCAACTAAAGCCAAGTTCAACATTATATATTAGAGCATTGGATAAGTTCACAAATAAGATATTCCAAGCTCAATATGACCAGAGAGGAAAAGACAACATGCTCGGTACATCAGATGATTTAAGGTATGGAAATCAACAACAAAATAACTATCAATATCAGTAATATTGAACTTTTTTGTTAATACAATATATTTATATTAAAAAATAAGTTTGAAAAATTAATATATTAATTATGAATAACAAACCAAACGTAAATGAGACCTTGGATAGAATGAAAGCCCTTATGGGTTATGGTCTCCAAACAGAAAGTAAGAAAACCCCATACAGCTCAGTAGAGAATCAGAAGCTTGGTGCTGATGGTAAGGTTTATGGTATTGTACGTGAGGGTACAAACTATTATATAAAGTCTGCACCTAACAAGCAGAACCTTGTTGAAAGCGATTTTAGCTATATTGGTGGTTTCAGAAATCGTAAAGATTATCAATACCATAGTTTTGCAGATGCTCAGAAGAACTTCGATATGAAGATGATGTCATTGAGAGAGGCTGCAAATAGAATGGACGTAGACACAAGTTCTTGGAATCTTGACAAGAAGGAAGAAGTTGTTGTTGAAGCAACTGAGAAGATGAAGAAAGAGATTCTTCGTGAGCGCCAGATTATGAAGAACGCTGTGTTGATTAATGAGAAGAAAGCAGTTTGCTGCGATGCTCCTGGTTGTCCAAAGGACAACATTAAGAGTGAGAAACCATCTACTGGTAACGCAGAAGATGCTGTTGACCATGAAAAGGCTGAACTTCCAAAGGAAATGACAGAGAGCGTTGTTAGTGAGGAAGAGGTTCTTGGATGGAATCGTGGCAATGATGACTATATGGACAAGTCTCATGGCACTGAGATTGGTGATAGTGCACCTTTCGATGATGCTGAGGCTAGAAACATTGATGATGGCGACAAGCAAGTCAATAAGACTGGTGAAATGAAGAATGGTACTGTCGAGGAAGGTACTTCAATGCATGATTCTGACAACCAGAATACTCCAACTCCAGGCGTTGGTGAGATTGGTGATAACCAACCTTTCGATGGCGAAAAGGGAAAACAAATCGACGAGGGAATTGATGACCTTGGCGGTGAGGGTGAAGACCCAATTGGTGATGACCTTGGCACAGAGGGTGGCGAAGACCAAATTGGTGATGACCTTGGTGGTGAAGGCGAACCTATCGATGCTGATGCAGAAGGTGAGGAACTTGGTGATGAGATTGCTGACGATGAGATTGATAATGATGTATATGAGGATGATACTGAGTCTCGTCTTGACGCAATGGAAGAGCTTCTATCACAGATTGCAGCAAAATTAGGTGTAACTGAAGCTCCAGTAGATGATGCTGCTTATGGTGACGATGAACTTTTCGATGACGAGGAAGGTGATGAATTTGGTGACGAAGGAGATGACTTCGGTGCTGAAGAAGAACCAATTGAAGACGAGTTGAATATGGACATGCAACCTCAGTTTGAGGGCAAACAGAGAAATGGCGTTCAAATCTATGAGACCAAGGCTTTCAGAAAAGCAATGGGAAGACAGAGAGTAAACGAGGAAGGTATGACCCCATTCAAGGACGCTGGTCGTGTTCCAAGCGGTAATATGAATAAGTTGGATGACTTTGGTAAGCATCCTGCATATCAGAAGAAGGTAATGGAGTTACCTCCAAAGGATTTGAAGGAATTCCCAGGTTATTACGACATGAATGATGATTCTGTTAAGAACGATACTCCTTATGGAGAGAAGATTGGTGATGGCGCTCCATTCGAGATTGACCCACAATCAATCGATAATGCAATTGCAGAAGCAATCAATCGTCTAAAAAAAAACATAAAGTAAATGAGGAGGTCTTTGAAGAAAGACCAACGAAGTTAGAAATACCAAACAGCGACCCTATAGGTGGTGATATGGATGGCATGGGTGATTTAGATAATGCTCCAATGCCACCAATGGGAGCTGACGATATGGGAATGGATAACCCAATGGGAGGACAAGACCCAAATGCTATTGGTGGTGGAGAACCACCAATGGATGGTCAAGACCCAATGGGAGGTGAGCAACCACCAATGAATGGCAGTGATGACGATGAACTTATGAATATCGTTGATGGAATGTCAGCAGAGGATAAGGCAGCAGTCATCAAATATGCCAAGAGTATGGCAGATGATTCTCAAGGTGCTCAAGACCCAAATATGGGTGGAGAAATGCCAATGGAATCAAGACGTAGTTTCAGAAATATAATTGATGAAACGATTAATGATGTTCTTGATTCAAAGGAGGGAACGAAGAGACCTGAGAAGAGGATGCCAAAGGAATATAATGGCATGCAAAGCCCATTCAAGTCTCCATTCTAAATTATATAAAAGGGATACAACGAGTATCCCTTTTTTTTGTTTTATGTAGATATTTATATAAAAAATTTATATCATGCAAGTTATAATTAAAAAGAATAATAGATTGGTTAAATTGGGTGAAGGTAGAATGTATTCCAAGAGCCAATTAAAACTTAATGAGCTTGACGCAAACATTGGTATGGCAAATGGCATTCAACAAGCTCAAATGAAGGCAAAACAGCTTATGAATCGAAATGCTGGAGTTACGTCAGCATCAGCAGATGCTGGAAAACTAGATAATCAGAATGACACACAAGGTGGAGAAGGCGTTGAGTTGAGAGTCCCAGTTAATGCAACTGGTCCACAGCTTGCACAAGCACAACGTATGGTTAAAGACCAAGGTTCAGATGATGCACAGATTACATTCACCAAACCACAAACATCAGCAACAGATAATGGGCTTGGAGAATCTAGAATAATTGAGATGAGAAAAAATTCAATTCCATTCAGCAAAAAGGAATTATCTAGTTTCCTTAAATCGTTATAAATGAGGAAGATATATTTAACAGAAAGTTCAATACAAAGTGTGCTAAGTGGTAGGTTATTACCGCAGTTTTTATTTAAACTTGTTAAAACACATACAACATCATTGGGGGATAATGACGTATTCCCTAATGGTGATGACTATCCTTTTGATTATATCATTCTTAAGGAGAGGTTTAATGAGGTATGTGATGCAATTGAAGACCTTGGAATAAAAGACTTGAGTGAAGATTCTCTTATATCTGAGATGAGTTCCTTATTGAAAGAATGCAAGGAGTTGGAAACACCAGTTAGAGATACGCTTGAAAGAGTGTGTGAGAATGCTGTTAATAAACTGTTTGCAATCCCAGAGGGAATGGTGAATTTCAAATTTAAGTTGGTGGATAAAATCAAGTTTAAGAATGCAATAAGGCTGAGACCAGAATCTGATGGTGACATCAAATACACATTCACTGATGTATATGATATAGATTTCTCCAAGAAAGCCATAGCAAAGAGAAGGGTTATAAATTCTCTTATTCAAGGTGGCTCTTATTTATATGCCAATATAATTGGTTTGTATGTTGACGAAATAAATAGGATTAATCCAAGACTATTGCAGCTATATAGAGCGATTACTGCAATAAATGACTATCTACTCTTTACCAAGAAAGAAGAAATGACGGATGATAAACCAATGCAAGGCTCATATGTGGAAACACATATTGGAATGGATGATGAGAAGGCAACAATTTCTGTACAAGGCATGACATTCCCATTATTGCTCCAAGAGGCTATTAAAGGCTTGTTTGAGCTGTTTTCAGCGCATGGGCTTCCCACTGATAAGGAGAAGGCAAAATACGTCATTAGAAAGGCTGATTTCGTCCTTGCAGAGCCTTGGGATTTAAGACTTGGTGTGGGTCTATGGAAGAGAGTGTTTGGAAAGGTTCAAGATACTAATATGATACCATATATGTTCACAAGTCTCGTTCGTATGAGTGAAGATGAATTTACGCTTACAATGAAGGAAATTCTTTCAAATACACAAAAGGGAAATGAACTCGTCAATGACCTTATGCAGCAAGCTGAATATGATAATGGTTATCAACAATTCACCAATAGAATAAATGCCAAGAATCTTGATAAATCATTGATACAAGACTCATACTTTACTGGGGCTGAAACCAATGGATATGAAATTGATGACACAATTGAAGATGGTGATGTAATCGAGGAAGATGGCGAGCCAAATAACTTTGAACAAATATTGGCAACAGTAACAGTTGATAACATTGATTTCATTGAGGGTGAAGAAAGCACTTATGGCGAAACAGTATATCTATCTGTAGATGGAATACAAATCCCACAAGAGCTTGTAAATCTTGAGTTTAGACCAATCAATAAGAGATTCCCAAAGGGTAGGAAACAATTGCTTAACATCGATATAATTCTTTCACCATCCTTAAGGGGAATGGGACTTGGAACAAAGATATATGCAAAAGCAGTTAGGGAATTTGGAGCGATATGCAGCAGATTCTCAACAAGACATAATGACGCTGGAATCAGAGGAATATTCTCAAAACTTCAATCTTTTGGCGATATATATGCAGCAGAGGATAAATATCAGAACATTGAGGGAGAAACGATAAACGATTATTACGCAATACTAAAATCACAAATAGAAGAATATATGTAAATTATGGAAAAGAAATTAATTAGACTAACAGAACAAGACCTTCATAGAATCGTGAAGGAGTCTGTAGAAAAAATTCTTAACGAAGGAAGATATGTGTTTCATTGTTATATAGAAGGAGAAGGTAATTATAACACAACAGTTGATGACCTCAATCAATTAAGACCATATATTAAAAAAGCAAAATATTGGGATGTAACAAGAGGTATGAATTCATCTGACCCACAAAATCTTGTTGCTTGGGGCGGTGAAGGTGGTCCTTGGAATAACTTTTTAGAAAAACCAGATTGGGCAAAGGAAGGGGTACATTGGAATAAACCATCTGAAAATATAGTAAAGCTAGTTTTATCTAAAAAGAAAAATTAAGATTTAAAGAACAATCAGAAATGGTTGTTCTTTTTTATTTTACAGAGATATTTATATAAATTTCCCTGATTTTTGTTTGGAAATTTAACATATTTTATATATCTTTGCATAATAATAGAAGAAATAAAGTTATGAGGAAGTTAACTATAGAACAAGTAATAGATAGGGCTAAATCTGTTCATGGAGATAAATATGATTACAGCAAATTTATTTTTAATGGGAATAAAGTTAAAGGAACTATAATTTGTCCAATTCATGGCGAGTTCGAACAATCTATGGAAATACATTGTGGAGGTCATGGGTGTCTAGAATGCGCCAAAGAAGAAAGAAATAGGAAAAATTCCCTAACTCAAGAAGAATTCTTTGAACGCATTGAAAAAGTACATGGTAACAAGTATGATTTATCAGAAGTAATTTATAAGAACAATAAAACAAAAATACGAGTTATATGTCACGAAAAGGATGAAAATGGTGTAGAACATGGTGCTTTTATGATACAGCCAAAGCATTTCATTAGTGGCGTTGGTTGTTCAAAGTGTTGTGGTAATAAAAAAAGAACTATTGAAGAAATAATTGTAGATTTTAAAAAAATTCATGGCAGCAAATACATTTATGATGAAGCAAAATTAGTTAACGTTAATACCCCAATAAAGATAATATGCCCAATTCATGGAGCATTTATGCAAAGACCGAATGACCATTTAAAAGGTTGTGGTTGTCCTAGCTGCAAGGCTAATAAAATTTCTGAAATCAGAACATTATCGTTTGAGAAAATGATAGAAAGAGCAAATAAAATTCATAACTATAAATACCAATATGTCAAAGAGTCATATGTAAATGCATCAACTAAAATGAAGATAATATGCCCAATTCATGGGGAATTTGAGCAAAGTCCATCTTCTCATATGATGGGAATAGGATGTCCAAAATGCAAATATTCTAAATTGGAAAAAGTAATAGATAAATTGTTATTAAACCATGATGTAGAATTTATTGCTCAATGTAATAAATCAACTTTTGATTGGTTAAATGGAATGAGCTTAGATTTTTATTTACCAAAATATAATATAGCAATTGAATGTCAAGGAATACAGCATTATGAGGAAGTTAATTTTTTTGGTGGTAAAGAAAGTTTAATTCAAACTCGAAATCGAGACAAAAAGAAAAAAGAATTATGTGATAAACACAATATTAAGTTATTATATTTTTCTGATAAACAATATGAAGATGGTATAATAACCGATGAAAATAATTTGTTAGAAGAGATTAAGAAAAATGGTTTATGATATTAAAGAGATGCGCAAAGAATACGCCCTTTGTTATGCTGACAAATCACGAATAAGGTTCATTGAGACTTTTCTATCTACGTTTAATGCAATTAAAGGAAAGAAGACACAATTTCATTGTTTCCCAAGGCAAAAAGCGTTTTTAAAGGCATTGGCAGAAAATAGAAATGTCGTTGCAATTAAACCAAGACAATGTGGTATCACAACATTGTCAAGTGCCTATGTTTGCGCTCAGTGTGTTTTTGCGTCAAAAGATTCTCCAGAAACGGTACTTTGCATTGCAAATAAGCTTGAACAAGCTAATGAACTCGTGATTAAGATTAGAGACTTCTTGTTGCAAGTTCCAAGGTGGATGTGGGCTTCTCCAGAATATTTTAGTCCTGACCCTAATTCAGAAAAAAACCTTAAATCAATATTCATTAAGGATGCAAAGAGTGAATTAAAATTATTCAATGGTTGCCGTATAATTGCACGTGCAAGCGGTCCTAATGCCTCTCGTGGTATCTCAGCAGTATCTTGTTTAATTCTTGATGAGGCTGCATTTATTGAAGAAGGTGTGGCTGCTTTCACAACTGCTGCTGCAACAATGGCTTCAAACCCAAATGCAAAAACAGTAATGGTAAGCACACCAAACGGTATGGATGCCCTATACTATAATACATATAGGCAAGCTTTGGCACATGAGAATAACTTTGTTGCAGTTCAATTTCGTTGGTATCAAGACCCTCGTTTCAATCCATATCTTGTATGGAGGAAAAAGAATGAGAAAACTGGAGAATGGGAATTCGACCAAGACCCAATTATTGATAATGAGGGCGGTGTGAAATACGATGAGGCAAGATGGGCAAAACTTGAACATGATGGTTGGAAACCAAATTCTCCTTGGTATGAGGAGATGTGCAAGCAGTTCAACAATGATGAGATGAAGATTGCCCAAGAGCTTGACGTGTCATTCATGGGTTCTGCTGATAATGTTGTTGGACCAATTTATATTGAACAGCAAGAGAAACTTAATGTTCGTGAACCGCTTGATGACTTTGCTGACCCATTGGTGAGTGAGACTTGGTTTTGGAAAAAACCAATTGAAGGGCATAGGTACATTTGCGCTGTAGACCCAAGTAGAGGTACTTCTGCTGATAGAACAGCAATTGAGATAATTGATATGGATGGTAGGGATGAAAATAATATGCCAATCATCGAACAAGTTGCAGAATACGTGGGAAAGAAGCTTGGTGATGATATTGGTGCAATCGCCTATCAATACGCAACAATGTATAATGAGGCATTTATCGTTGTTGATGCAACTGGTGGACAAGGTGATGCTGCAATTATCACGTTGCTTAATATGGGATATAAGAATATGTACTATGAGGACATGAACCAAAAGACATATATGGTACAGAGGTCAACGAAGAATTATGATGGGTATACGGATAAATTGCCAGGTTTCCACTTCCAAGGAAATAGATACCCAGTACTATCCAATCTAGCTGGAATGATTCGTAATAATGAGATTAAGATTCGTTCAGTTCGTGTCATCAATGAACTGAATACTTGGATATTCAAGGGTGAGACAGCTCGTATCGACCATATGGAAGGCGCTCATGATGATACTCTTTGTGCATTGGCAATGGGATTGTTTGTAATGCAATATACTGTCAATAGGATACAGAATACGCAGAGTAAAGATAAGGCAATATTGAATGCTTATATGATGAGAAGCGCAATGTCAATGAACAAACCAAGGATGCATAATGGTGATACAATTGCCCCAAAGACTGGCCTTCCATTCTATAATGGAAAGAAGATTGCAAAGAAGTATGAGCATATTGGAGGTAGCCATATGTGGTTATTCGGAGGTGTAAAGTAATATAATGAAGAGCAACTAGAAATGGTTGCTCTTTTTGTTTTCTCTTGATATTTATAGGGAAATATATTATATTTTATATATGGCAAAGAAGAATACAGTTTTTCAAGCTCTAGACAAGGCTATAACTGGCAATTGGACTTCTCCTTCCACATCAATTGCAGAACCACATATCAATTCATATGACATGTCTTCTCCAAGTGATAAAAGTATTATATATCGCACAACTGACAAGGAGGATTACTTACAGAAAAAGCTAGAGCTTCAACAAGATAAATATTTGAAAGACAGATGGGTTAAGGCAAATGTTAACTTGTCTGTTACGGCATATGCTGGTCTTAACAACATTAAGCTTATGTATCGTGATGCTGACTTGATGGATGCATTCCCAGAGATTGGCGCAGCATTGGACATCGTATCAGAAGAATCAAGTATAGTCAATGACAAGGGAATGATTGTCAATGTTTATTCCAAGTCAGAGCGTATTAAGAGCATTCTTGAGGACTTGTTTGTTAATAGGCTTAATATTCAGCTTACTGGTCAGATGATTATCCGTGCAATGTGTAAGTATGGAAATCAATTCATGCTATTGGATATTGACCACAAGAATGGTGTTAAGGGTTGGAAACAGCTCCCAGTATTTAATATGGAAAGAATTGAGAATGGAATTCAGAATCCATATGGAGCTGGAGCATCCATTGCCGTTAATGGCATAACAAAGGATGATGCTGACCTTTCAACTCAGTTTATATGGTTGGATGACAATAATTCACAAGTACCATTCAGAGATTGGCAGATTGCCCATTTCAGATTGCTTACAAACTCATTATACCTTCCATATGGCGTATCATATTTGAATGCAGCTAGAAGGCATTGGAGAATGCTTTCATTGATGGAGGATATGATGCTTATCTATCGTCTTGAGCGTTCAGTTGAGAGACGTGTGTATAAGATATTTGTTGGCGCAATCGATGATGCTGATGTTGAGGCATATGTTGAGAGAATTGCGAACGAGTTCAAGAGAACCCCAATTATTGACCCAGTTACTGGTCAAGTTGACCTTCGTAAGAATATCCTTGGAATTGATAATGATATATTCATCCCAGTTCGTGATGAGAATGCACCAACTCCAATTGATACCCTTGCAGCGGGTCAGAACATGACAGCTCTAGATGACATCAAGTTTGTGCAGAACAAGGTGTTTACAGCATTGAGAATACCAAAGTCGTTCCTTAACTTTGAGGATGCTGCTGGTGAGGGAAAGAACCTTGCTCTTATGGATATTCGCTTCACTAGAACAGTGAATAGAATTCAGCAAGCATTCTTGATGGAATTGACAAAGGTTGCATCAATTCACCTATTCTTATTGGGATTCAATGATGAATTAACCAACTTTTCATTGACAATGAATAATCCATCAACTCAAGCTGAGGGATTGGAAATTGAAAATATGCAGAAGAAGATTGACGCTTGTAGAGATGCTGTTAGCGACCCAGGAAATGGTCTTCCAATTATGTCTCAGACACGTGCATTGAAGCAGATTATGAAATGGTCTGAGAAGGAGATTAAGGAGAACCTTGAGGAGATACGTCTTGAGAAGGGTATTGCTGCTGAACTTGAAAAGACCACTCAAATCATCAAGAAGACTGGTATCTTCGATACAGTTGATAGAATGTATGGAGAGCCTGGAGCTGAATACCAAGATGACCAGCAAGGTCAAGGCGGTATGGGCGGTGACGCTAGTGGCGGCATGGGTGGTGGAATGGGAGCACCACCTCCTCCAATGGGAGAAGGACCTGACATGGATGGACAAGACATCGGAGGTCCTGGTGATGACACCATCATGATGGGCGGTGGTGAAGGTGCAGAAGGCTCAATGCCAACCCAAGATATGGGAAGTGACCCAAATGCTCCAATGGAATCTAGATACACTGGAAAGCCACTTATAAATGAGCAGAATAGCAAGCTTGATAAAATGTTCAATGAATATCTATCAACATTGAGTGAAAAGAAGGAAATGCAGAAGGAAACAGAATATAAACGTGCTGATGTTTATGATAGCGATGCATTGTTCATCAATGAGGAATTTGATAAGATGATAGACGCATTGGGCAAGTTTACCAAGAAGGATGAATAAATGGATTAAACGTGGCATTTAAGTGTCACGTTTTTTCGTTTGAATTTGATATTTATAGGAAATATTGTTTTAGATGAAAAAGGATAAGATATTAGAATATTACGAGGGCAACCCTGACACCATAGAAGAGTTTGACGATGAGAATGGTGAATATATAACAAGTTATGGATACAATAATCCAAATGTCATATCGTTTGGATATTTTCAAACCTCATTGGATGGTGGTAAGGAGTTTATATATAACAAAAAGCTTTCTCACTATGCCATCTCTAGCGAAATCGCCAAGAAGATAATAGGAAAGGCTTATGCTAGCGAGGATGTTGGCCATGGCTTCGTAAGCACTGTGACATTTGCAATATATAGTAATTCTGCATATAAGGGAAGGGTTTTCTTAAATATAAATGCAATCACCACGTGGACTCAAGTATCATCTAGGAAATTGGCAGAGATTGTTGAGAATATGGGTGGAATTGAAAAGTTTGAAAATTTTGTTTATGTGAATCCAGATGCAAATGGAAGGGATAATATGAGCGTTGTAGACTATATTAATTCAAATATTGAGTCTGAATATGAAGAGGATGAAGAAGAATCAATGAGTCATAATATTAAGGATTCTTCGATAATTCAACCTTGGATGATTGACTTAATAAGAGAATATAATACCCCAAATTCAACATTGGCAACAAAGACATCTAAATTGGGGAATATGACAATTGCACAATACAATTCATTAATACATCAAGAAGAGAAAGAACCTAAAAAAACAATAAAAGAAAATAAGGATAATATGAAGAATAACAAACACCAAGAAGAGTTTTCAAATTACATTAAGATAATGAATGAAGCCCTTCAGAAGAACGATTACAAGGCTTATGAATATGTCAAGGAAATGTTAGACGAAGCTGTTGATGATAGCAAACATGAGAAAGAACTTATGAATGAATTGAACACCACCAACTTTGGTGTGCTTAACCACATCTTCGAAAGCGAGCTTCCAACACTTATCAAGACAAATAAGAAGGCTGTAAGGAATGTAATCAAAACGATTAAGGAGGATAAGAACCTTCAGAGCCAATTCAGCTTCTATAATGTAATCAAGGAGCAATATAACTCAAGCCATGCTGAAATGATAACACCAGAGGTTGCATTGGAAAAACTAGTTAAGATTGTTTGTGAGGAGATTGACCCAAAGACAATCAAGAAGTCAAATAAGAAGCTTAGAGATGTTATGATTGAGAATAATATCATCCCTTCTGATTTCGTTGATGAGGAGTCAAAGAAGTTATATGAGAATGGTAATGTAATTCTTACAACAAAGAGAACAAGCAATAACATGTTACCTCTTGCAGAGAGCTATGACGCAGTGTGCAAATGGATGACAGCACATAAGGATGATAAGGTAAAGAATACAAAGGATGTCGATACCTTGGTTAGAGAGTTTGAAGAAAAGCTTAAGACTAATCTTAACGAGTCTGAGATGTCATTCGTGCAAGAGATTACTGATTTCAGAAGCCCAATTGCTGAGAAGAGAAAGGAAAAGCTATTTAATAAGTTCAAGAATGAATGTATTTCAAAAATCAATGACATGTTAAAGGAAGATTCTGAAAACGTAGAACTTAAGGGATTGAGTGACCAGATTAATGAAATGGTATTCGATAAGAATAACATCGTCAAGGATATTGCAAAACTACTTGAAATTAGAGACATTTTAATGGATGACTAAGAATTTAAATGCAGCTCATGTGTAGCTGCATTTTTCTTTATTTGCCTCTTGAAATTTGTCAAAGAAATTATTATATTTTATATGTAAAATCAATATGACAAATGAAGCGTTTAAACAAGGAATATAAATTGGATGTATGTAATCATATTAACTTAAAATATGGTACAGTTAATAGAAACAATCCTCAAGTGATTTATGTTAGTGGAAAGTGTTGGATTTCCCCACTTCGTAAGATGGATTATCCTTCGATATTCAATGAAATTGAAAAAAATATAAGAAAGAATATCAAGACATTTTTAATAGATGACGTAAACTTTGAGGATAAATATATATTAGATTTCGACATCAATGTTGATAATTTGTCTCCAAATGAAAAGAAGTTTTTATCCTTTGATTTCTATTTAAGACAAAATGAAAAGAACAAAAAGGAACTGTCAGCGTTTAAAGATGTCTTCAATAAGAAGATTAGCACAATTGCCAATAACCTAGTGTATGTTCTTAAGGAAAATAACTTTACGGTGAATAAAACGAAAAAGTAAACTATTTATTTATAATAAATTGTATATATTATGAAAAAGATTATAAGACTTACAGAATCAGAACTACATGACCTTATATCAAGGTCAGTCAAGAGAATCATTAAGGAAGATGTTCTTGGCGATAATTGGCATGAAGCAGAAGAAGATAGAGAAGATTCAGTGATGAACAATTATGAACCTTTTGAAAGCCAAGAAGACCATAATTGGGGCGGTGTTGGCGATGAGGAGGTTGACCCAACTTACTATGAGTCACAAGATGATGCAATTGGTTGGAATGATGATGAGCCAGAGGGGTATGACGATGATGCATGGCCAGAAGAAAGAGTATTGGATAGAATTGACACGGACGCAAATTATGATGACTTCCCACCAATGAAATGAAAATAGTAAGGTTAACAGAAACAGACTTGCATAATATCGTTAAGCGAGTTGTGAACGAAGCATTGGGGAATACAATACAACTTCAACTTATTAATGGTTATTTCTATCCAACAGATGGGTTAAGCAAAAATATACTTTATGATGAATATGGTCTGAGTAGAATTCCTGAAGCTAAATTTGACGTATGGTCTCCTAAATTCGTTCGAGATGGTTATAAATTGGCAGTAACAGATTATAACCCACAGAAGAGAGAATTTAATCCTCCAATTGGTTTTCCAATTGGTGGAGAGTCGCATCCAACAAAAGACCCTTGTCCTAAGTGTGGGTTTAAAGGAATGTGTGATAAAGATGAATGCGGAAAGAAAAACTTTAGATTATTTAAGAAATAAGCGAGACTATTTAATTAGCCTCGCTTTTATTTTGTTTATGATTTAAGTACTTGTTTTATTTTTGAAATCTTTTCATTTATTGATGATTTCGACTTATTTGTTTCATCGTTTTCAACATATTGTTGTAAATATTCTTGAGTTCCAATATAAGCTCCTGGTGTTGAAGGACTAGATACAACGTCCCAACATATCAATTCAAAGTCATCACCAACAACATATTGCCCAAGTTTCTGTTCGACAGAACCAACGCCTCTACTACTTACGCCTATTTTATAACCGTTTAGTAATAAGTTGGCAACCATATCACCTTGTGTTGATACTATACCTTGCTTTCTGAAGCCTTCTGACGTATTAATTTCCATTTTACCAACTAGAGTAGCTCCCTCCCAATGTAATTCAATAATGTTATGCGAAATCCTAGAAAGGTCAATTGTACTTTCTGCAGGATGGTTGCAGTTTTTTGTCCAATGAGATTTTCCATTTGACATTACATACCAAATGTGATTTGGCACTTCTACGCACATTACTTTTCCATTATAATATTCTTTTTCAATTGATAAGAAACGTTTGTCCAAATAGATTCCTTTAGTTAATGAACGTAATGAAAAATGCAATGGTTTACAATTCTTACCTTCGATAAGTCTTTCACCAATCATTCTATCATTATTTCTTTCTTCAACGTGATAGTTTCCACTGTAGCCTATTTTAAGTTGAATTTCGTTTAAATCTAATGCTAATTGTTTTGATACGCTGAAAATATCATCAGTTAAAGTATATTTAGTTCTTTTATCTCCCCTAATTCTACCATCACCAAGAACAAACCAATCATATAAAATCCTTAAGTTTTCTTTTGATTGATTTTTAATATTAGTAGGTATGTATTTAGTATAACAATCTCCAAGTTCAGAAACATACTTATTAAGTCTTGGGTCACATATTCTAAATGTTTTTTTGCCATCTTTAGACGAAATAATAGTATACCCTAAATCAAGCTCAATAAGCATGTCTTCAATCATTTCGCTTATTGTCTCTTTTTTCTGATATATGTTCACGTCATTATTGACCTTTCTATAATCACCTTCGGATAAATAAATTCCAAGAAATTTCATGAATGTTGCTATTGGTATTTTTTTATCTTCAGTACAGTCTGGGTGATTTTTAATTGTTTTTTCGCTAGGGACACTAATACCCTTTAGAATGAAAAATTCATCACCCATTTCTTGCCAATTTCCTTGTTTTGGAATATAATAATGGGATAGATTATTGCTATTATAAATCTCTTCTGCCGTTTTAAACCCTTTAAATTTATTGTTTCTATCATATATAGGAAAACCATGATTAGGTGTAACAACGTCTTCTATATTTCTCCCAGACAAATGATACATCTCCCCATTATAATCATATTCAATTTTCCTTTCTATTTTTTGTTTTTCAATACAATTTGTGTCTGGGTTTAGTGTCAGAATATTTTCTCCTTCTTTAACTTCTTCTAATGTTTTCCATCCACTTTCTGTTAATATCATGGCATCTGGTTTATAACACTCTCCTAGTGCCATCCTTTCTTGAATCATCTTTTGATATTTTTCAACTTCTCTTTTTAAGATGTTTTCTGGATATATTCTACCGTTTGCGTTCTTAACTCCATATTTTTGGAAAACAGCATCCACAATAAATGGATGAGGAACATACCATTCCCCATCTCCAATATCTTCTTTTAATTGCTTTTTATTTGAAGAATCTAGTGATATATACCCATCGTTTTCGATGAGTATACCATGACCAGTTTTACCTTCCTTTATTATTTCTAATTCAGCTTTTTTCATCACTATTGTTTTTGTTAATAAATATTTGTAATTTTCTAAATATTTATAGAGTACAGACTATAATTTACATATAAATGCATTATTTTTAGTGCATTATGTAATTTTTTCTGAATTTGAGTATATTTATAATTAAAAATAATGTATTAAATCTATTTTCTAAATGAATAAAAATATTAGAAGCAAGTAGTTAGAGAATCTTTATTGGATTACAACACACTCGCAAATTCTTTGAAGGAAAATACGGAGAGTGCAGTTAAAGCTCTCTTGAGTGAGACTGTACGTGATACATATGCCAAGTTATTGTCTGAGGACGATGATAAGGACTACGAAGAAGATGAAGTGGAAGATACTAGTTCTGATATTTCAAATAATGCTGAATCAGTAGATGCTGCTACGGATGGCGTAGAGGATACTGACACTGGTATGGAGTCTGAAGAACCAATAGATGATACAGCAGTTGAGGGCGGTGACGATGCTGCCGTAGATGGAGCTGTTGAAGATGATGGCGCAGAAGGCGAAGGTGGTGATGAATGGGCAGAGTTTGATAAGTATAAAGTATCAGACGATGAGTATGACTTCACAAATGCGGAAGACGAGGAAATCGTAAAGGTTTACAAATTAATGAAGAATGATGACCAAATCCTTGTTCATAAGGATGACAATGGAGATGTCAACATTCAAGACAACGAAACTGGAGCTGAGTACCTAATCAAACTTGATGATGATGGAGAGGCAACTGGTGTTGCAGCTTCTGAACCAAGTGATGACGAAAACGTGATTACAGATGATGAAGGTATTGATGATTTCGGTGCAGAAGATGATTTTGAAAATAATGAAGATGATATGAATGAATCAACAGAAAGAATGTTTGAACTCATGCTAGAGTATGACTCAAACGTAGGCTACACTGACAATTATCAGAAAAAGGATGTAATGACAAATCCAGGCATGTCAGAGCCAGGTAAAAATGTAAACGATTGGGATGCAGGCGTACCAAAGGGCGGTTCAAAGCCTTGGTCTGGATACCCAGGAAAGAAAAATAAAGCAGATAAACCATTCAATGCTGAAAAGGGTAAGCAAGTTGAAGAGAACACTGAGAATGAATGCGGTGTAACCAATGGTACAGTTGAAGCTCCAATGGAGGAAGCAACAAACGTTGGCGGTTTTGTACAACAGAACAGTACTTCTAAATCTCACGTTCCTACCTCTAATGGACGTAATGCACGTTCTATGAGTAAGGGTGGCAAGAGAGTTAAGGGAACTGCTACTCCACGTTACAGTGGCGGTGAGAGCGATTCAGTTTCTGAGAGCTTTGTTAAAAGGGCTAATGCAGTTCTTGAAGAGAACAAGGAGCTTAAGTCAACTTTGACAGACCTTATGGAACAGTTGAAGAAGGTATCTGTAACTAACCATAATCTTGCACAGATTATTAAGTTGGTTTCTGAGAACACAACCTCTCAAGACGAGAAGAAGGAGATTATCAACAGATTCAAGAATGAGGGTAAGACAGTTGAGGCTTCCGCAGCACTTTACGAGTCTATTAGTCGTGAACTTAAGAAAGCAAACAAAATGAACATCACTGAGGAGAAATCTCTTACAGTTGAGAGTTCAAACAAAATCAATGAGACACCTATCTATAAGTCACAAGATATGTTAGATTCTCTTGATTTAATGCACAGAATGATGAAATAATTTCACTTTTTAATTCTTGTGTATATTTATAAAAAAAAATAATAAAATAAGTAAAATAAATTTTCATTTATCTATATGAAAGAATTTTTATCAAGTGGTGTAGTTGGTAATATTGAATACAACGCACAACAGCAGATACGTGAGAGCATTCAGAAGCGTTGGGACAACCTCGGCTTTACTGAGGGTTTGCCTGATGGCATCAAGGAGAATGTTGCTACATTGTATGAGAATGAGGCAAAGCACTTGATTTATGAGGCTACTGCTTCTGATAACAGTGGTTCTTTCGAGACCGTTGTTTTCCCAATTATTAGACGTGTGTTCAGCAAGCTTCTTGCTAATGACATCGTTTCTGTACAAGCTATGAACCTTCCTGTTGGTAAGTTGTTCTTCATCCTTCCTGTTACTTCAGAGAGAGAGTGGGAACTTCCAGAGGATGCAACAGGTGCAACTCCTGGCGACATCATCGATGGTACAACTGGTCGTCATAAGGGACTTATGGGCTATGACCGTGTAAACCGTAACAAGGAAGGTCGTGTTGAGCCAAGATATTATCTCCCTGATGAGACTGTTTATCAGCTTGAGAAAAATAAGTGGTATGTTCCACAGTTGAACGAGACTATCGAGGATGCAACTTCTTTCGAAGAGGCTAAAGAGCGTGCAGCAGCAGAAGGTCTTCACGTTACTGCATTGAGAGAGGCAGGTCCTGAGGTAACTCAGTACTTCCAAAAGACTCTTTACGATTTGTTCTACAATGACTTCTTGTATGACAATTCTAAGGGTAAGGTAACTATCAAGGTTGGTGAAGCAATCCCAGTATTCTTGACCCCTGGTGGTGTTCGTCCATTTGCAGCAGACAACTTGAACCAATACTTCAAGAGTGGCTTCGATGGTACTGTTAGAAACGTAATCCTTGAGATTGATGGTTTTTCTTCATTCAACGCTAGCAAGTTGACTGGCCCTGATGGTAACGAGATGGATACCGAAGGTTTCCTTGCTTCTTTGAAGGTTATCACTCAGAAGGAAATTGCAGCAAATAATGCTCCTGGTTCTGAAACCGTTCAGACCGCAGCTTTCCGTAAGTTCGAGTCTGTTCCTTTCAGAGTTGTTACTCAGAAGTATGGTAAGGGTATCGTAGAGTACGGTGCTGCTTGCGATGCAGATGGTAAGATGTATATTGAGCTTGACCTCGCTAAACCAGTTATTCAGCAAGGTGGTACTATCGATGGTTACATCGGTGTAGACGCTGCACAGCTTGACGCAGCTATTGTTAAGAGTGGTAGCACTATCGACGTTGAGGCAACTAAGGAGAACATGAAGAGCTTGTTCAAGATTGCTTGGGCTCAGTACGATTCTCTTGAGCTTGAGACTGAAATCGGTGAGGTAAGCTTCAAGCTTGACTCTGTAACTGTTTCAGTTGAGGAGAGAAAGTTGAGAGCAACTTGGTCACCTGAGCTTGCACAAGACGTTTCTGCATTCCACAATATCGACGCAGAAGCTGAGTTGACAGCTATCCTTTCAGAGCAGATTGCTGCTGAGATTGACCGTGAGATTCTTCGTGACCTTCGTAAGGGTGCACCTTGGCAAGCACGTTGGGATGTCAATGGTTGGAGAAGAATGGCTGCATTCTCTACAAACTACACTCAGAAGGACTGGAACCAAGAGCTTATGACTAAGATTAACCAGATTTCTGCACAAATCCATAAGTCAACTCTTCGTGGTGGAGCTAACTTCATCGTAGTATCTTCAGAGATTTCTGCACTTCTTGACAACCTTGAGTACTTCCACGTTTCAGACGCAAGTGCTGAATCAGACCAGTACAACATGGGTATTGAGAAGATTGGTGCTCTCGGTGGACGTTACACAGTATATCGTGACCCATATTCTCCACATTGGTCAATGATTATTGGTCATAAGGGTAAGTCACTCCTTGACACAGGTTACATCTATGCACCATATGTGCCAATGCAGTTGACCCCAACTATGTACAATCCATTCAACTTTGCACCAGTTAAGGGTATTATGACACGTAATGCGAAGAAGATGGTTAACAACCGTTACTATGGACATGTTCGTGTTGACGGTCTTGTACATTGGAGCATTAACGAGTTCAGATAAATCGTTGAAAATCAATAACTTAATAAAAAACTTGGGTAGTGATAACTGCTCAAGTTTTTTTGTTTTTATACTCGACCCTTTTTTCTTCTTGCTTGATATTTATATAAAATAGGTATGGATAATGAAGAAATTATAAAAGACTACCAAGATGGTATGGGTATATATAATGTTTGTACAAAATATCATATTGGAAAATTGAAATTAAAGTCTATTTTGGCTGAGAATTAAGATGTCTATGTGTAAATCTATATTACATAAAAAATATGGTTTTCCAATGACAATGACTGAACTTGAAATGACAAGGGAACTTGGATATGACGGAATATGGGACTGTGGACTGTTCAAATATGTATGGAGAAAGGGATAGCATATCAGCTTTAACTGTCGAAAAAGATGATAAATAAAAACAAAAATATGAGCGAGAAAATGTTTTTTCTCGCTCTTTTTTATATTATTTTGGTGTAAAAATGAATTAATGAAATATTTAAGATATTTATATATATAATAAATTAAGAGTAAAATAATAAATATTAAAATTATAAAGAATTATGGCAGATAATGCAAGAGGAATCCACGTAAGTCCTGGAATATACACACGTGAAATCGATTTGAACTATGCTGTTCGTAGTCTTGGTATTACAACTCTTGGTGTTGTAGGTGAAACACTAAAGGGTCCAGCTTTCCAACCTATGGATATTTCGAATTGGCGTGAATTCCAAGATGTTTTTGGCGGAACAAGTACTGAGAAATTTAAAGGAAGTCAGTATCCTAAATATGAGTTGCCTTACATTGCTAAGTCATACTTAAAGGAGAGTGAGCAGCTTAAGGTTGTTCGTATCCTTGGTCTTAGTGGCTATAACGCAGGTCCAGCTTGGGTCGTTACTGCAAATGGTCAAGCTGTAGTTGTATTGCGTTCAAGAGGAACATATAAGCCATATGTTGCTGGCGATAGCGGCAATTGTATTTGTAACCAATCAAAGTATGATAATCTTAGATATTTTGTTGGAGAGAGAACTGCTAGCGTTAGTGGTTGTACAAAGGATGGATATAACTTAAAAGCCCTTAAGATTGAGGGATATACCCCATTTACTAGCAATGGCGATGAATGTAGTGGACATACCATTAGTGGTGATGCAATTGATTGGTCAGTAAGTGCTACAAATCACGGTAGATTTAAGATTATTGGTATTGAAGGACCAAGTACTAGCACTGCAAATTCAGATTCAAGTGGACACACATTTGAATATTCAGTTTCATTGAACCCATTTGATAAAGAATATATCTTGAAGGTTCTTGGAACAAATCCTAGTGATGGTGATGCTCCAATCTATGTTGAATCACTTTATGATGTTGCACTTGAACAAGGTATTGCTGATAATGTAATTGATAAGATTGATAGTGGTGAAACTGTTGAGTCATCTACAACTAAAGATGTTGCTAATTATGGTTTGAAAGCTTTCCAAGTTTATTATACAGCAGATTATTGTCATCATTCACCTATTTACAGCCTAATGAGAGTTCCACAAGAATCACTCACAAGAAAGTGGGTTGGCAGAAGGCTTCTAGCAGATAAAGATTCTGCTAAAGATAATATTAAGTGTGTAAAGTTTGATTATAAGACCAATAAACCATATAATGGTGAAGTTAATGAGGAAACAGTAAAAGTTGGTCAAATCTACACTGTAAGACAGTATACAGATACTAGTGGAAAGAGACATTATTTCTATGCTTATTACGATAATGGTACAGTTTCTAGTGCAATCACTGACCCAAACATAGAAGCCATAGATTATTATGGAAACTTAACTAATGGTGGTAATAGCGGTAATAGTGGTGATTCAGCTTCACTTGTTCTTAATATGGCTGATGGGTTGTATTATAAAATGAACAGCGATAATACTGATGTTACATATGTATCACTTGATATGAATGATTATAAGTCTTCATTCAGATATGCTTCAACTCCTTGGATTGTTTCTAACTTGAAGGGTGATATTAATAATGTTGAGGTTAACAAGTTGTTCAGATTCCATACAATTTCTGATGGCGATAATGCAAACTATGAGGTTAAGGTATCAATTGAGAACATTAGACCAGATGATGGTGTATTCGATGTAGTTGTACGTAGAATCGATGACCTTGATGAGTCAATCATTCCACTTGAGAAGTTTACAAGATGTTCAATGACTCCTGGTGATTCAAACTACATCGCATTCAAGATTGGTTCATTCGATGGCGTATATGAGTCTAAGTCTAAGTATATTACAGTTGAGGTAAATGAAACAACTGCTGCTAAGTTGTCAGTTCCAGCAGGTTTCCTTGGCTATCCAATTCCACAGTATAGTGGAACACCAATAGCTGGTTCTTCACATGCAGTTAAGTTCCCAACTATTAAGTACAATAGAAATTATGATGAGGATATTAAGAATAGAAAGCAATACTTTGGTCTTTCTTCTTGGGTTGGCGTAGACATCGATAACTTTACCTTTAAGGGTAATAAGGCATATGTTGATGACCCAAGATTCTTGTCTCATGGTTTCCACCTTGATTCAAGATTAGATAGTGCAAATGGTGGTATTGAAACTTCAGCAATAACAGTTGATGGAGAGCATGGATATGAGTTCGATTCAGTTTCAACCAATGCTAGAACTAACTTGTTATCTGAACCACCTATCATTGATACGGAGGCAAATATGTATGGTTCAATCTATGAATATGTAAATCTTCGTAAGTTCACCGTATTCTTCTATGGTGGTTTCGATGGATGGGATGTTTACAGAGACCAAAGAACCAATACAAATGACTACAAGTATTCACAGTATAGAGGATACATCAATACAAACAGTGGTGAGGGTTATGCATTCAATAGAATTAAGAACCCAGACTTGATTGGTTTGAATCAGAATGGTATTACCTCTGACTGGTATGCTTACCTCGCAGGTATTCGTCAGTTTGCAAACCCTGAAGCAACCGATATTAACGTACTTGCAACTCCAGGTATCGACTACGTAAATCAGAAACTTCTTGTTGATGAGGTAATCGAAATGGTAGAGGAAGAGAGAGCTGACTCAATTTATGTTGTAACAACTCCTGATAAACCAAATGGAGCTGGTGACTATGTAGACGAGATGTATACTCCAGAGGATGCTGTTTATAACCTTGAGGACAGTGAGATTGATTCTAACTATACTTGTACATATTATCCTTGGGTTAAGTATCTTGACCAAGACAATAATCAGTACATCTACTTACCTCCAACGAAGGATGCAGTTAGAAACTTCGCTCAGACTGATAATACATCATATCCTTGGTTCGCACCTGCAGGTATTAATCGTGGTGATGTTGAGTGCGTAAGAGCTCACTTCATTACCAAGCTTGCTGATGAGGATACTCTTTATGAGGGCAGAATCAACCCAATTAAGACCTTTGCTCAAGACGGTCCAAAAATCTGGGGTCAGAAGAACCTTCAGATTAATGAGTCTCAGCTTAACAGAATTGCAGTTCGTAGATTGTTGCTCAGAATGAGAAAGTTGATTGCAATTTCTTGCATTGGTCTCATCTTCGAGCCAAACGATGCAACCATCAAGCAGTCATTCATTTCAACCGTAACTCCAATCTTGGATAGCATCAGAAGCAACAGAGGTATCTCTGATTACAGAATTGAGGTCAATGATTCAATCGAGAGTCGTGAACGCAGGGAACTTCCATGCAAGATTTACTTCAAGCCTTACAATGCTCTTGAATACATAACCATCGATTTTGTCTTAACTGCGGAAGGGGTTAGCTTTGATAATATCTAATTGATAATCAGATAGTTATATAAAAACTCTATAAATTAACGGGAGAAAAAGAGAATTTTCTTCCGTTTTTTTATGTTAAAATTTGTTTATTTCAGAAAAATTATATATATTTGCTCCAGAAGGTGTATTTTTTAATTTCAATGAGTATTTATAATAAAATGATGATATGAAATATACATTAGAAAAAATAATAAATAGGGCAAATGAAATTCACAACTATAAATATGATTATTCACTAATGAATGAATATAAAAACAATAGAGTGAAATATCCAATTATATGCCACAAAAAAGATAATAACGGAATTGAACACGGTGTGTTTTATCAAGACTTCGACCACCACATAAATAGGCAGCATGGATGCCCTCATTGTAGCGGCAATGCTAAAAGGACATTAGAGTCTTTTATTAATGATGCACGAAAAGTTCATGACAATAAATATGATTATAGTAAATTTGAATATAATGGGATACACACACCATCGATAATTATTTGCCAAGAGCATGGCGAATTTTTACAAGCACCAAATGACCATCTTCATGGTCAAGGTTGTCCTAAATGCAAAGGAAAAAGGATATGGGATAGTAGAGGAAGATTAACGGTAGACGAAGTAAAGCAACAATTTAAAAAGATTTATGGTGATTTATATGATTATTCTTTATTTACTGAATATGCTAATAACAGAACTAAAATACCAGTAGTATGTAAAAAACATGGGATATTTTATGTAACCCCAAATAACCATTTAAGGGGTAGAGGATGTCCACATTGTGCTCAGAGCAAATTAGAAAAAAGTGTGTTTGATTTACTAGTTGAAAATAAAATTGACTTTATTGCACAACATAGATATGACGAGTCTAACAATAAGAATGCGTTAGATTTTTATATTCCAAGTAAAAATATTGCAATAGAATGCCAAGGTATTCAGCACTTTAAACCTGTTGATTTCGCTGGAAAAGGCAAAGAATGGTCTGAAGAACTATTTACCAAAAACATACAGCGAGATATATACAAAAATCAGTTGTGTAAAGACAAAGGCATTAAGTTATTATACTATGTGCCAAAGAGTAATACCGTTCCTGGGTATAAGAGTAATCCTAAGTTTTGTGGATTGTACACCGATGAAAACGTTTGTAATAATCTTTCCCAGTTAAAAGAGGGTGTTTCATTTGATGATATTTAATTGAAATGTAATTTTATAGCTATTTAATAATTAGGAGGATACAATATTCCTCCTAATTTTTTTGTCATAAAAAAAGGCAATAACATAGAAGTTGACCCAAATAACTACTAAAAATGAACAGCCAAACACGGTTGCTCATTTTCTTTTTTGTTAATAATGAATAAATCCCATTGGCATACACTGAATATGTCAATGGGATTTCGTAATTTTGCATCTGCCATCAAGTTTCCTCTCTGTGATGTTTACTATCACCGTGTGATATAATAACATGGAAGCTGAAAGAAAGGGCAGAAAGGAGTTGTTGCCTATGAAAAAGAACTTTTTCAAAACAACCAAAGAATACATCTTGTATGTTAAATCTTTG
>Ga0247609_10000990_pt1 | contig 35934 bp, 26 predicted proteins | sample 172DNAGHGlowgp2_FD_193487 | JGI IMG/M metagenome (GOLD analysis project Ga0247609, IMG submission 193487) | Sheep rumen microbial communities from Palmerston North, Manawatu-Wanganui, New Zealand - 1728 DNA GHGlow gp2 | ecosystem: Host-associated > Mammals > Digestive system > Stomach > Rumen ... | reverse complement strand
CGCTGTTTGAAGGCCGTCGTCCACTCCATCTGCATTTCCACGATGAACTGCCGCCCGTCGGTTGCCTTGCAGCGAACATCCACAATGCTGTTCTTGCGCATCGGGTTGTCAGGAGTCAATTCGGCAGGAAGATATTCAATCTCCGTAATCTTTTGTGCCTCGCTGAAAGGCAGCAATGCGTTGAGCAGGCTCATCGCCAGGTCTGGATGCTCGCCGAATATCTTCTTGAAAGTCAGGTCGGCTTTCGGGTCTAAGTACTTTGCCATATTCGTATAAGTTTAAAAACCGTTGCAAAGTTACGAAATCTTTTCTTAAATTGTTCCATTTGCCTTCACCTTTTATATATTTAGGCAAAATGACGGGCGGAGGGGAGGTTTCGATGTGGTGCCATTCCACGATGTTATCAACATCGCAAAACCTTTTCTTTTTGTTTATTATTCTTTCCGCCTTTATCGGGCAAAAGCATGGGGCGCATCGCTGCGGCCCATGCCAGTCCCGGGTTATGATAAATTGACTACTTATAAATATTGCCTAAATAACTACTGGTTTAACGGATGATGCGTCCCTGCTTCTTGGGCTTGTCCTTTTCTGCAGGATGGACATGAGGCCGCAGTTCGTCGAGGGCGATGGGCTTGGTAAGCACGCCCGTACCGTCCATCCAGCGACGCGACTCGGCACTGGCCTCATAGAGTTGAACACGTTTCACTGACGAAGGAAGTGGCGGATAAACCTGCACGAAGCGGATGGTCTCGGTAGACTGTCCGTAGATCCAGAAACATTGGTCCATGGGGAAATGCTCCAAGCGTTGCATCACATAGCGGTCGCCAGTGTCGGCATCGATGATGGCCGAGCCTGTGGTGAATCGCCAGAAGAACCAGTCCTGCTGCTTGGGAATGGTGTAGTCGAGGCACAGATAGGTGGCCTCCTGACAGCGGTATAGCGTGCAACGAGCATACCACCCATTTTCAACATAGTTGTACAAATAGGTACCGTACAGGTCTTCGGGTGCCGTCTGAATATGTGAGAAGGCGGCAAACGAGCGGTCGTCGTGCAGGTCGTAGTTGGGCCAGGCGGGTCGCTCCAGCACGGGCTGTTTGTTCTCTGGACGGTTATCGTAAGTTGAGCTGACAACACTTTTTGTGGTGTGGCAACTGGCAAGCAGTGAAGCAGTCGCCATCAGTATCAATATATTCTTCTTCATAGCGGTTGCAGTTTTATTGGGTAATGACGCGACCCTTGCGGGGAAGTGTTGTGACATCAAATGTCTCGTGGCCATCATCCTCATCGTTGATATTGGCAAAATGGGCACCTTTCACACGCTTGCCGAGTGGTGGGAATACGAGACAGGTCTGAAAAATAGCTACGGTGTCTTTTCCGACAATCTCGTCCTTGACATGCTTGAAATAAGCATAGTCCGTAGAACGGCACACATACTTGTCGCCAGTATGATCGTCGACAATAGCTATATTCTTATACATGTTAATGTTCTGTTGTTTGAGAATCTCCGTATCCGACTTACTGTTAAGACCAATATACAGGAAGATGCGCGTTTCCTGTTTGCTTCGTTCGATAGCTACAGGTGTAAAATAGTAATGAAGCATATTCTTGCTACTGCGCCCGGTTAATACGCTGTCGGTAGATAGCATATAGGGGTCAACTTGCTTTCTGTCATAGTTACGTAAGGCTGATGATACGGGCTGTAAATAGCGAATGTAATAGCCTGTGCGGTCTTTGCGGGTCTCGGCATTGAGGCTGACATTGTAGGCGTAAGGGTCGGTAGCGTTCTGTAAAAACAGATGCTCGTCGGTCTGCTGGCTCTTTCGGTCGAGAATAGTGGCGCGGGCTATGCGCACGGTGTCGCTGTTCAGGTTGGGCTGGAAGTGGCCGATGTAGGTGCCCTCGGCAATCTTACGTGCCCCCACAGCCTGCATGGTGCTGTCGAGCAGTTCTGTGGCACTCTTAGCAGAAGGGACATTAAGAACTTCGTGACCCGACTCGTTCAGGTCGGCATTGACTAAGTTTGCGTCTGTCAGCGCCTGCACGGAGTCTTTGGTTTCTATCAGTACTGGTAGCACGATTGGCTCTTCCTGTTCTGCTGGTGCAGGTTCGTCATTGTTTTGCACAACAGTAGCCACAGCCTTGGTGACTTCTGCCTCTACTTTCTCTTCAATCTCGCTGAGGCCCCTAGGCCGGGCGAATGCCACGACAGCCAGCGCACTCAGCGGTAGGAGATAGGTGGCTTTCAGGGCCACCCATCGTCGGGATGGTTTGCGGTACATCATTTTGAATCTTCGTTTAATTGGACTTTGATTGAATGCGTTCACCACAGGCTGCAGTCCCGTGCTGGTTGCTTTCTTTATTAATAACAGCTGATATTCTTCGTCTCGTATGCCGCCCTGAAGTACGCGGCGGTCGGCTTGGTATTCGTGTACGTCACGCAAATCCTGACGCAGCATCCATGCAAAGGGTACGAACCAGAGCATGCGGCAGGTCAGTTCGCAGAGCAGCATGTCCCAGGAGTGACCCAAGCGGATGTGTGCCAGTTCGTGCTTGATGATGGCACGGGTATTTACGTCTGCGGGGTTGAGGATAATCCATCGCATCCAACTGCATGGAGCCTTCACGCTGGGATTGGTTACAACGTGAACGTGGCTTGGCACGCCTTCTATCTTTATTCTGTTGCTCCTGTGAATCATCAGCAACAATGCGGTCATCTGCCAGAAATAGCGCAGCCAACAGACGATGAGACCTGCAAGATAGATAAGGAGAAGAAGACCCACACCCAGCCCCTCCCTGTGAGGGAAGGGAGTAGATAGTCCTTCCGCAGATTTTGTATTTTGGATGTAATCACTCCCCTCCCTCACAGGGAGGGGCTGGGGGAGGGTCTGTGTCTGAAGTGTGATGCTTCTCTCAATCATCTCGCGCCCTTGCGTCACGATGTTTGCCTCCTTGGTGCTGACCTGAACAAAGGGCAGTACCATACTGGCGATGAGCACGAACAGCAAAACGATGCGGTTGATGCCGTGCAGCGTCTCGCGCTTCAGAAACAATCCGAAGAGTGAGTAGAGTAGCGTCAGACAGACCGCCCAGCGGATGATATAGATGATGAATGCTGCCATACGCTACGATTGCTTCTTTAGTTCGTTGAGGAAATCTAATAACTCCTGCTCGCTCACTTTCTCCTCGGCCACTAACGATGACACGAGTTCCATGTATGAGTGTTTGAAGTAGCGGTCGACGAATCCTCCAAGTTTCGAGCGTCCGTAGTCCTCCTGCTTCACTATCGGGAAATAGATGAAACCGCGTCCCTGCGGGCGATGACCTACGTATCCCTTACGTTCCAACGACTGTACCATTGTGGCGATGGTGTTCACGTGGGGCTGCGGCTCTGGGTACTGCGCCACTATATCCTTTGGTGCGCAATCACCCAACTGCCACATCAGCTCCAGCACTTCTTCTTCCTTGCCAGTCAATTTCTGCATATCTTTAACTACATTTTTAGTTCGACGGTGCAAAGATATGCCTTTTTCTGGCATCCCCCAAATGTTGCCGCAATGTTTTAACCTATTTTTTTAGTTGAAATACGTCTTGGTGGTGCAAATGTGGCGCATTTGAGAAAACGAAAATCCGCAAGTTGTTGATATTCAACTTCTTGCGGATTTTTCTTGGTGATCCGCTTGGGGCTCGAACCCAAGACCCCAACATTAAAAGTGTTGTGCTCTACCGACTGAGCTAGCGGATCTACCTTGGTGCTATCTTGAAGAAAGCGGGTGCAAAATTACATATAAAAAATGAAACCGCCAAATTTTCAGCCGTTTTTTCTTTCTTTTTCTTCTTCAAGGGCTTTCTGGTAGCACTCGCGGCAGAGTGGTTCATACTCCTGAGTCTCGCCGAGCAGCACGCGGCGGTCGTTGTCTACCAGACGGTGGCTGACGTAGGCCAGGTTGCCGCACTTGACGCAGATGGCGTGAACCTTGGTGACGTCGTCGGCAATGGCGCAGAGGGCGGGCATGGGACCGAAGGGCTGGCCGCGGAAGTCCATGTCGAGGCCGGCAATGATGACGCGCACACCGCGGTTGGCCAGTTCGTTGCAGACATCCACCAGGCCGTTGTCGAAGAACTGGGCCTCGTCGATGCCCACGACGTCGATGTCGCTGCTGAGCAGCAGGATGCTGGCCGACGAGTCGATGGGCGTGGAGAGGATGTGCTTCTGGTCGTGGCTGACGACATCCTCTTCAGAGTAGCGCACGTCGATGGCTGGCTTGAAGATTTCAACTTTCTGCTTGGCAAACTTTGCCCGGCGCAACCGCCGGATGAGCTCCTCGGTCTTGCCTGAGAACATAGAGCCGCAGATTACCTCGATGCGCCCCGGTCGATGGGCTTCTCCGTTAATATTATTGTTCATATTGCCTGCAAAATTACAAATACGTTTTAAAAATTGCAAAGAAATGCCCACTTTTTTTGCGTTTCTTGATATTTTTACTACATTTGCCCGCTGTATGGGAATACTTTATATCGTTCCGACGCCTGTTGGCAACATGGAGGATATGACCTTGAGGGCCATCCGCATTTTAAAAGAGGTGGACCTGGTGCTGGCTGAGGATACCCGGACGTCGGGTGTCCTGTTGAAGCATTTCGACATCAGGAACCAGCTTTTGTCTCACCATAAGTTTAATGAGCACGGCACATCGGCAGGCATTGTCAACCGCTTGCTGGCGGGTCAGAACGTGGCATTGATCAGCGATGCCGGCACGCCGGGTATCAGCGATCCGGGCTTTTTCCTGGTGCGCGAGGCGGTGAAGGCCGGCGTTGAGGTGCAGACGCTGCCTGGGGCTACGGCCTTCGTGCCGGCCTTGGTGAGCAGTGGCCTGCCTTGCGACCGTTTTGCCTTCGAGGGGTTCCTGCCCCAGAAGAAGGGCCGTCAGACGAAGATCCGGAGTCTGGCCACCGAGGAGCGCACCATGATATTCTACGAGTCGCCCTACCGGCTGGTGAAGACGCTGGAGCAGTTTGCCGAGGCTTACGGCGATGACCGTCAGGTAAGTGTCTGCCGCGAGATTTCCAAGGTTCACGAGGAGAGTGTGCGTGGTACGCTGGCCGAGGTGGTGGCCCATTTCAAGGCCCACGAGCCGAAGGGCGAGATTGTCATCGTCTTGGCAGGAAAGGGCAGTGGCGGGCACCCAGTAAAGCATGAAGATTAGAAAACATTCAATATTTTAAGATTATGAAGAAATTAGCATTTTTTGCCGTTGCACTGCTGGCACTCGTCAGCTGTAACGAGGGTCAGCAGCAGACGAAGTCGGCTGAGGCCCAGCGTATTGACTCGCTGAACCAGGTGATTGCCCAGAAGGACAATGAGATTAACGACATGATGAGCACCTTCGGCGAGATTGAGGAGGGGTTCCGTGAGATTTCCGAGGCTCAGGACCGCGTGGCGCTGGCCAAGAGCGGTGAGGGTTCCAACTCAAAGGCGCGTATCCGTGAGAACATCCAGTTCATTCAGAACACCATGAAGCAGAACAAGGAACTCATCAACAAACTCAAGCAGCAGTTGCGCGAGAGCAGCGTCAAGGGCGATGCCCTGCGCAAGCTTGTCGACAGCATGCAGCAGCAGTTAGAGGAGAAGGAGCAGCAGATGCAGCAGTTGCGTGCCGAGCTGGACGAGAAGGAGATACACATCATGGAACTTGACGAGAAGGTGGCCAACCTGAACAGCGATGTGGCCCAGCTGACCAATGAGAACACCCAGCGTGCTGAGACCATCTCGACACAGGACAAGCAGCTGCACACCGCCTGGTTTGTCTTCGGTACGAAGAGTGAACTGAAGGAGCAGCAGATACTGGTTGACGGCAAGGTGCTGCAGTCGAGTTTTAACAAGGAGTACTTCACCAAGATTGACATTCGTGTAGACAAGGAGATTAAGCTCTACAGCAGTTCGGCAAAGATCCTGACCTCGCACCCGTCGAGTGCCTACACCCTGCAGCGCGATGCCAACAAGCAATATGTACTGCGCATCACCGACCCGCAGGCCTTCTGGGCAACCAGCAAGTATCTGGTGGTGCTTGTCAAGTAAATGGGCAGTAACACCGTCCGGGGCCGACTTGGCTTGCTCTGCCTGTTGGCAGGTGCCATGCTGACAGTAGCCTGTACGAATGAAGACACGGCCAATGCCATCGTCCTGTCGTCAGGTGGAACTGTTGAACTGCAAGCCGCAGCCGGTCAGCGGCAGACCATAGACTTTCAGGCCACAGCCAGCTGGACAGCTTCTTGTCCGGCTGGCTGGTTGTCTGTGTCGCCTAAGAGTGGCGAGGCGGGCAGCCATACCGTCACCCTGTCTACCACCTCCATCAATCGCACGAAAGCGAACCGTTCGGCGCAACTCACCCTCACCGCCGGTTCGTATCATAAATATGTCACTGTTGTACAGCGTGGCGATTATGCCATCTTCGACAGTACGACCTACCACATCAGACCGGAGGGTGGTGTCCTGACCTTAGGATTTGTTACCAATGTGGAGAACAAGGACCGGCTGAATGTGGCTTACATGAACCAGGACTGGATAGGGTGGGGCAATGCGTCGCGCCCTACCCGTACGGAATGGCGAGGCGAGGTGCAGGGTTTGGTTGTCCAGCCAAACACATCGGAGAGTGTGCGTACGGCCCCCTACGCCCTGATGCTCCAGGATGGCGCCGGCAAGTGGATGGCTATGGACACGGCCTGGGTCTACCAGTATGCCAACTATGACGACTATCAGTCTGCCGACTACACTGCCGATGGCACCGTCACGGTGTTGCAGCAGGCTTCGAAGGGGCAGGGGGTGACCGTTATACTGATGGGCGACGGCTTTGCCGACCGTGACATTGCCAATGGTACCTACGCTGAGGTGATGAACCAGACCATGGAAAACCTCTTCACGGAGGAGCCCGTCAGGTCGCTGCGCGAGTATTTCACGGTGTATGCCGTGACGGCCGTCTCGGCCAACAGCCGTGTAGGCAGCAACTATAATACCGTGTTCAGTTGCGTGCCCAGTGTGGAGTCGACAGACATCGACTTGTGACGAGGACGTGGTGTCCCGCTATGTTGAGAAGGTGCCCGGCGTCAACCTTACTCAGACATTGGCCGTTGTTATCCTGAACAGTCATGTACACAACGGCGTCACCTATTTATATAATAACGCGCAAGGCAAGCCCGTGCAGTATGCCGTTGCCCTGTGCCCCATCATCGACCATCTTGAGAGCGAGGCTTTCCGTCAGGTGCTCACTCATGAGGCCATTGGCCACGGACTGGCCAAGCTGGGCGACGAGTATGGTCATGCAGACAGTGGCGCAGCCCCTGACGAGACCCGCCAGGAGTTGCAGGAACTGCACAACTACGGATGGATGCAGAATGTTGACGCGACAGCCGATTCCGCTGCCGTCTGCTGGAGTCGTTTTATCGCTGACAGCCGGTTCCAGCCAGAGGCTATCGGCGTCTACGAAGGAGGCTATACTTATACTTCGGGCATCTACCGTCCTACGGTGGAGAGTATGATGAACAGTAACGAGAGTCCTTTCAATGCCCCGAGCCGCAAGCTTATCTATGACAAGATAATGTTGCTGGGCGAGGGTAGGGAAGCCTCTACCCTCGACGAGTTTGCTGCTTTCGACGCTGAGCACAAACCCCAGCAGTGGGACTATTCTGCTGCAACGCGCGGCCGACAGCACGTTTCCCGTCGTCCAGCCCCGCCCGTACTGAGGCGGCTGACGCGTTTTTGACATTTTGACCACTATCATCTAAAAAACCCCTTTTTACCAGCAGTACGTTAACATTTTATGGTAAAAAGGGGCTTTTCTGTTAACGAAACGGCCAAAATTGTGTTTTTTTTATAAATTTATTCGTTTTTTAGAAACATAAGTAGTAACTTTGCGCCCAAAACGACTAATTTTAAACCAAAAAACGAGAGAGATTATGAAAAAAAGACTAACATTGTTTTTGGCAAGCCTTTTCCTCTTTATGGGAGAAGCTCTTGCACAGACACAGGTTAACGGTACGGTGCTCTCACAGGAGGACGGACAGCCCCTTATCGGTGCTGCCATTCGCATTGTGGGCAACAAAGTAGGTATGTTAACCGACGTAAACGGTCGTTTCTCGCTGACCATGCCTGCAGGCAAGACCCAGATCATCGTTTCGTATCTGGGTTATGAGTCGAAGACGGTGACAGCGAAAAACGGCATGCGAGTATTGTTGCAGCAAGACTCCAAGACCCTTGACGACGTGATTGTGGTGGGCTACGGTACACAGCGCCGCGAGGCCAAGACCGGTTCTATCACAACCGTTTCAGGTGGTGAGATTGCCGACATCCCCGCTACATCGCTCGATAAGATGCTGGGCGGTAAGCTGGCTGGTGTGAGCATCACCCAGCAGAGCGGTCAGCCCGGTTCTTCGTCAAGCATCCGCATCCGCGGTACCAGCTCTATCAACGCTGGCAACAACCCGCTGTACGTGGTCGATGGTATACCCATCATGAGCGGCGGCGATGAGGAGATGGTTAACACCTCGAACCCTATTGCCACCATCAACCCCGATGATATCGAGTCAATCACCGTGCTGAAGGACGCTGCCGCTGCCTCTGTCTACGGTTCGCGTGCTGCTAACGGTGTCATCCTGATTACCACCAAGAGCGGTAAGGAGGGTAAGAGCCAGTTTACCGTACGTGCCAAGTATGGTATTTCCACATTGGCCAACGACAACGACTTCGGTGTGATGACCGGTCAGGAGCTGCTGCAGTATCAGCGCGACGCCGTCGTCAATGCCGGCAAGAACCCCGACGACCCCACCGCCGGTGCCAGCTACTATCGTCCCTACGAGCTGCTGACCCGTCCGCAGACCAACTGGATGGACCACTTCACCCGCACGGGTAAGACTCAAGAGTATGAAATCAACATGTCGGGCGGTACTGCCAAGACAAAGTACTACAACACCTTGTCGTATCACAAGACTCAGGGTATCTACTACGGTGTGGACTTCAACCGTATTCAGGGCCGCGTCAATGTCGACCATGAGATTAACTCGCGCCTGAAGACCGGCACCCGCATCAACCTGGGCTACACCAAGGCGAACGACGTGCCCATGCAGTCGCTCTACTACTCCAACCCTGCCTTCGCCGGCATGACCATCCTGCCCTGGACACCGGCCTACGACGAGAAGGGTAACTTCAACTCAGCCATCCCCGAGAACTCTAACTCGAACCCCCGCTCAACGGCTGCCTATGACGAGCAGTGGCAGAAGACCTACTTCGTCAACGCTAACATGTATCTGGAGTGGAAGCCCATCAAGCAGTTGACGTTGAAGAGCACCAACGCTGCCGAGCTGAAGTTCATCCAGAGCCGCCGCTACTGGTCGCAGGAGGCCCACAACTATGCCACGGGCTATCCCGAACTGCAGATGATCGACAGCCAGCGCCGCAGTCTGACAACCTCGAACACCGCTACCTTTGAGGATTCTTATGCTGACAAGCACAATCTGCGCGTTCTGGTAGGTCAGGAGGCTAACCACTACCACTATCATACCACATGGAACATGGCCGACAACCTGAACCCCCAGATTCCCTATCTGGTGTCTGGTCAGTCAGCCAACTACCCTGTTGAGGACTACTACATGAACCGCACCCTGCTGTCTTGGTTCGGTATCCTCGACTATAACTTCGATTCACGCTACTATCTGCAGGGCTCTATCCGTACTGACGGCAGCTCGCGCTTCGGTGAGAACAAGCGCTGGGGTACCTTCTGGTCGGTAGGCCTGTCGTGGAATGCCCATAACGAGGCTTTCATGAAGAATGTGGAATGGGTTGACGTGGCTAAGCTGCGTCTGAGCTACGGTGTCAACGGTAACGACAATATTGACGACTACATGCAGTACGGTACCTATACGTCGAGCAACTACAACGGCGTGACCGGTCTGCGCACCTCAACGCCTGCGAACCCCGACCTGTCGTGGGAGAAGAACTACGCTTGGAACGTCGGTATCGACTTCCGTTTCCTGAAGCGCTTCTCAGGTAGCATCGACGTCTACTCGCGTAAGACCACTGACATGCTGCTCGACAAGGCTCAGTCGTTCACCTCTGGCTTCGGCTCTGCTACCGTCAACATCGGCTCTATGCGCAACACGGGTGTTGAGTTCCAGTTCGACGCTGAGATTATCAACAAGGGCGCCTGGAAGTGGGATGCCGGTTTCAACATTGCCCACAACAAGACCAAGATTCTGGAGCTGGCCGGCGACGAGTCGATGCCTTATTCTGAGGACGGCCGTCTGCGTCACATCGTGGGCGAGTCCATGTTCACCTTCTGGCTGAAAGACTATGTCGGCGTGAACCCTGTCAACGGCGAGGCCCTGTGGCGCACCGAGTCAGGCGAGCTGACCAACAACTTTAACGATGCTGCCTACGTGATGAGCGGCAGTCCTGAGCCTAAGTACACGGGCGGTGTCAACACCACCGTCAGCTGGAAAGACCTGTCGCTGAGCGTTGTCGGCGAGTTCAAGGGCGGCAACAAGGTGCTGATTATCGAGAACCGCTACCTGACCTCTGACGGTAACCAGATGTCGATGAACCAGCAGAAGCATGCCCTCGACTACTGGAAGAAGCCGGGCGACACCGGCGTGAACCCCAAGCCCATTGCCGGCAATGCCACCAACTCGAACAGCTACTCGTCGAACCGCTTCATTGAGAAGGGCGACTACTTCCGCATCAAGGACATTACCCTGTCTTACCAGTTGCCTAAGACGCTGCTGAACAAACTGGGTCTGAGTGCTACCCGCGTCTATGCCAGCGGCCTGAACGTCTACACCTTCCACGATGTCAACTTCTGGGATCCCGAGCGTGGCGTCGACGGTATGGGTTATGGTATCTACCCCGTTTCCAAGTCGTTCATCGTCGGTCTTGACGTGACCTTCGGTGGTGGTGCTTCAGCCGTTAAGCGCGATGCACCCCGTGTGGAGTATGTGCAGAACACTGCCGAGATTGACCGTCTGAACGGTGAGGTCAACCGCCTGCGTAACGAACTGGAGCAGGCTCGCAACAAGCAGCCTGAGAAGCAGGTGGTCAAGGAGACAGAGATTGTTACCTTCCCCTACCTGGTGAACTTCACTCTCAGCCAGACTGATGTGCAGAATCGTGAGAAAGTCAATTTGGAGAGCGTAGCCCGCATGATTAAGGCCACACCTGACAAGAAGTATAGTGTCATTGGCTATGCTGACCAGCAGACAGGTACGGCTGAGAAGAATGCACAGCTGGCTGCCGGTCGTGCTCAGAGCGTGTATGACATCCTTGTCAACCAGTTCGGCGTATCGCCCTCACAGCTGGTTAAGGACTCAAAGGGTGGCGTTGACTATATGTACTACAACGACGAGCAGCTCTCGCGCTCAGTCATCATCTCTGAGGTTAAGTGAGCAGTAATTGATAAAAATCAAAAATGAAAACTGAAGATTATATGAAAAAGACTATTATAGGACTGGCATTGATTGCCACCGCCAGCACGTTCACTGCCTGCAACGGCTTCCTGGAGGAAGAGCCGCTCATGAAGCAGAGTAACGAGCTCACCTATTCAACATTCGACGGTCTCGACATGGCTGGTGCTGCCCTCTACACCCGTCTGCAGAGCGACAGCTGGTACGATGGAAACTTCGTCCTGATGTCTGAGCTTCGCGCCGGCAATGCCAAGAACCCCCTGTCAATTGCTGGTTCGGGCCGTTATCGCAACGACACACAGTGGAACTACAACGAGAGTTCTACCATGGCTGGACTCTGGGCCTACGCTTACTATACCATCTCGTATGCCAACAATATTCTGAACAATATTGAAACAGCCGACAAGGGCAAGGCCACCGATGCCGACGTGAACAACCTGAAGGCTGAGGCACTCTTCGTCCGCGCACTCTGCCACTTCGACCTGGTCATCACCTTTGGTCAGCCCTACACCGTGGCTCCTGACAGCCCGGGTGTGCCTGTCATCTTGGTGACCGAGAACGGTCAGCCTGCACGTAACAGTGTGAAGGAGGTCTACGACCAGATTGTCAAGGACCTGACAGAGGCTGAGAGCCTGATGAGCGACAACTATAAGCGTGCCGGCGTTACCGACCCTGCTGCTGCCGCTACAAAGCCTGCTATCCAGGCCCTGCTCTCGCGCGTTTACCTTTATATGGGTCAGTGGCAGAATGCTGCCGACTATGCCACGAAGGTTATCAACAGCGGCAAGTACTCGCTGGCCTCGGGTGCTGACTACACAGGCATGTACTCGGCTGCCGTGGCTCCTGCCGGCGGAGAAATCATCTTCGAGGTCTACGGTTCAAAGCAGAACGACTACTGGGACAACTCCGGATGGACTCACCTGTCGTACATCACCAACTGGGGCAACGGCAACGACGGCTCTGCCGACGTTTGCGCCACCACCGACCTGGTGAATATGTATGAGGATGGCGACATCCGCCTGCAGTTCTTCGCAAAGAACGAGAACGACTACCTTGTTACGAAGTACGTAGGTAAGGCCGGCTCAGTGCCCCGCGAGACCAACATCCCCGTGCTGCGTCTCTCAGAGATGTACCTGAACCGTGCTGAGGCTATTGCCAACGGTGCATCGGTATCTGGTGCCAGTGCCAGCAGCGACTTGCAGGCCATTGCCGAGAAGCGTAATGCCACCTTGCCTGCCCAGTACAGCGTGTTCGACGAGCGCCGTAAGGAGCTGATGTTCGAAGGTCATATCGTCTACGACTACGCTCGTACTGCCAAGGCTCTGAACCGTACCGACTTTGACGGCACTGTGAACCAGAATATTCCTGCTGCTCCTGACTACCGCTGGGCCATGCCTATTCCCAAGGCTGAGTTGGATGCCAACCCCAATATGGTGCAGAATCCGGGATACTAAACAATTGTAAATTGAGAATTGTAAATTGATAATTGGATTATGAAGATATTTAAATTAACATACGGACTTATGGCTGCATCGGTGCTCGCTTTGGCATCCTGCAACCTCAATGAGTACCCCGAGTTCGACGATGCCGATGCGTTTGTGGCTATCCAGCAGACATCGGCTTCAGTATCCGAGAACGGCGATGTGGTGGAGATTCCTGTGCTGCTGACATCGCTCAGCGGACTGAGCGGCTCGGTCGACTTCACCATCACCCCCGCAGAGACGGCTGGTGCACAGGAGGGTGTACAGTACACTATCCTCAACGACTCGAAGACGCTGACTTTCACCAAGGAAGCACCTTCGCAGACTATCCGCATTCAGCCCATCGACAACAACACCTTCGGCGGTGATACCAAGTTTACCATCACGCTGTCAAATCCTCAAGGCGTCAAGCTTGGTGCCACCAAGAGCTGCCTTGTCACCGTTGAGGACGATGAGCACCCGCTGGCCTTCATCCTGGGAACCATGAATGCTGTGGGTATTGACTACTTCTCGAACACTTCTGACCCGTTGAACGGAACTCCAGAGGAGTGGACTGCTACCTTTGAGAAGGATGCCGACGACCTGAGCAAGGTATGGATTTATGGTATCTGCTCCGGCGGTTGCAGCGATTCTTCTCCTGTCTATGGCATCGTGAACGAAGATAAGACCGAGATTCGCATTCCTGTCGGTCAGACCACCGCTAAGGGCTCTTATGACGTCATCCTTGAGGGCTGGTATGCTCCCGACGGTGAGGAAGACATTCCTGCAGGTGGCTATATCACCGGTAAGATCAGTGCTGACGGTACCATCACCATTGAAGACTGGTTCGGTGCCCATGCTTATCAGTCAGGTACTACCACCAGTGCCGGTTGGTATGCTATCGAGGTTGGCGCTACTTTCAAGAAACAATAAACTTTTAATAACGGAAGAATTATGAAGAAACTCATATATAGTTTAGCATTGGTTCTCATGGGTCTGACAAGCTGCACAAGCTTTGACGACCCCGTCACCGAGAACTACGGTGCAGGTCCTGCCGTTGACGTCAATGTCACGGCTGCCAACCCTACAGACTCGGCTTTTGTCGTCACCATCACCCCCGCTGCAGGCACACTCTACTATGCTTATTGGATAGAGCCTGCCGATGAGGCTCAGAAACTGGATGGCTATACCCTGCTGAAAGGTGGCTATAGCAACACCGTTGTCAAGGCTTCTGAGCAGGCTGTGACGACCATCACCATCGACGAGGCTGTTCCTAATACCACCTATCAGGTGTATGCTGTCGCCGCCAACGACAAGGGCATTGTGGGTGACGTCGTCGTTAAGAATATCAAGACCACCGACGCGCTGGTTCCCGATGCTGTGGACGTTAAACGTGACGGTGCCAACAAGGCTGTGGTGCTGACGTTCCATGAGGCTGTCACCCGTGGCGAGGGTGCCGTGAAGGCTGTGTACTACAAGGAGTGGGATATCTTGAATCCCGTTGAACTTGCCGCAGATGAGTTTGTTGTAGAGACCAACGGTAACACGGTGTCGTTCAGTGCTCCTGAGGCTCCTGCCGGTTCTTATGTCTGCTTCTCTTACGAGGCTGGTGCATTCAAGGACGCTGCCGGCAACAGCTGCGCAGCTCTGAACAGTGGCCTGAACATGGAGACAGGACGTTTTACGGGTGCCTATGTACACGTTGACAATGTGCCCTTCGAGGTTGACGACTCTTGCGTGACTGCTCCCGAGGACGGTGCTCTGATTGCAGCCGCTGAGGATTTTGTGGGCAAGATTACCTTCCCCTTCGACGTCTATCGCAATGACGAGACCGTGGAGGCCGGCGATGTCTGCATCAATCTGTCTAACGACAGCCGCGAGGCTACTTACAAATTGTCGGCTGACCAGTGGAGCGTGGAAGGCAATGTGCTGACGTTCGTCCTGCCTGTGACGCCTATGGGTGGCGATAACATCACGGTATCGCTTGTCGAAGGTGCTGTGACCGATGTCTATGGCAATCCTAATGCCGCTTTCACCAGCGAGACGTCTTGGTTGTTCTTTGCTCCGACTCTGGATATGATTCTGGGTATGTTCGACTTCGGTTACTACTCATCTTACGATGAAGAGCCCCAGCTCTACAACGGTGGTCCTGTCACCATCAGCGAGAATCCTGAGAAAGAGGGCGGTCTGATTATAAAGGGTCTCTTCAGTGATTTGGTGGAAGGTGCAGAGCTGGAAGGTTCGTTTGACTTGGCTTCGGGTAAGTTGTTCATCGATGCTTATCAGGTTTTGGGCACTTATACTAACTCGAAGGGCACCACATACGGCCTAGTTCTCTATAGTCTGACTTATGAAGATCTGATTGAGTTTACAATCAATGCTGACGGTACCATCACTTCTACCGACTTGGGCATCGTGGCTTATGACGAGACTTATGAAAACCCACTTGGCTGGTTCGAAAAGGCAAGCATTGCCGCATTGTCGCCGAAAACTGATGCTGCAGCACGCTCGATGAAGACGTGGAAGCAGACCGGTTCGAAAGCCAAGAAGGTGGCTGCTCGTGCCCGTACCCTGAAGAAACACGTTCGTAAGTAATTACCGAATAAGATAAAATCCTCTTTCTTCTCTGCCCAGTGCAGGGAGAAAGGGGATTTTGGCTTAATATCTAAAAGACAGAATGAGACTCAAGAAGATTGTTTTATTTGCTGCTCTGTTGCTAACCGCAGGCTTGCAGGCTGCCGAAGTCAGCCAGGAGCGTGCCGCCGCTACAGCCCAGTCGCTGCTGGCTGACCGCATCAGTGATTTCAACACAAAGGTGCAGTCGGTGCAAACGGTCTACTATCACGGGCTGAAGGCTTACCATGTGGTGCAGTTCACCCGTGGCGGATGGGCACTCATAGCCGCCGACGACCAGTCACAGCCGTTGTTGGGCTATAACGGTGAGGGAACTTTCCCCATAGACGAGCCACTGCCAGAGAATGTCGGCGGCATGATGGACTGGTATGCCACCCAGGTTGTTGACAATGCCCGCCAGCGTGGTAGGCGTCATGCCGGTTGGGATGAGGCTGCGCGTCCGGCTCAGAGTCGCCGCTATGCTGCCAGCAACAAGATTGAGCCGCTGATAAAAATCTGTTGGAACCAGTCGGGGGGCTACCAGCGTTATTGCCCGTCAAACAGCGAGGGGCAGGCTGTCGTGGGGTGTGTGGCTGTGGGCATGGCTCAGGCTATGAGCGTTGCCAAGTGGCCCGACCGCCCCGTGGGAAACTTCGGCTATGTCAGTGCCACTTTCGGCTCTCTCTATATTGACTACGACAGCGAACCGGCTTATAACTGGTCGGATATCCTCAGTGGTGCCAACGGACTCGATGACGTAGCCCGTCTGCTCTATCACTGTGGCGTCAGTGTCAGCATGGACTACGGCATTGACGGCTCGGGTTCGCAGACCAGCCGTGTGGCTACGGCGCTGGTGCGCAATTTCAAGTATCCGTCAACGTCGGTTAAGTATTATAACCGTGATGGCTATAGCGGCGACTGGAACCAGCTTATTCTGACCGAACTGAAGGAAGGACGTGCCGTGGTTTACAGTGGTGCTGACCTGACGAAGAACTATGGCCACTGCTTCAACCTCGACGGCTATGATGGTTCGTTCTACCATGTTAACTGGGGCTGGGGCAGTCCTACCAGATATAATGGCTATTATCCGTTAGACGGCCTGAAGGACACCCGTATGGATATGAACTACACGTCGCAGCAGGGGGCTGTCGTTGGTGTGCGTGCTCCGTCTGACAAGCCCAGCGACATTCTGCTTTCGCACAATGCCGTACAGGCCATGAAGCCTGCCGGGGCCGTTGTAGGACAGATTGACGTCGTCAGCGAAGCAGAGAACCCTACCTACAAGTTTAAGATTGTCGGTCCCTACAGCGTTGTCTTACACACGAACCTGCCTGCTCCCTTTGAGGTGGTCGGCGGACAGTTGGTGACCACGAAGGAACTGTCGCTTGAGGATGGTGACCGCGAGATAGAAATCACGGCTACCAACACGAAGAACAATGCCTCGGTGACGCGTGCCTTCACCATCCTTGTGACGGCCACTGATGGTATTCAGCTGGTAGAATCAGCTGTTAAGACCACTGAAGAAATCTACAACTTAAACGGTGTGCGCCAGACAGAGGCCAAGGGCATCAGCGTGATGCGCCAGCGCCTGAGCGACGGTAGTGTCAAGACTGTCAAGCGTATCAATCAATAACAGAGAGTGTGACTATGAAGAGATTCCTTTCAACTGTGGCTGCCCTACTGCTGATGCTGGCAGTCAGTGCACAGAACTTTGAGCCTAACACCAAGTGGCCTTATCTGTATGAGAATTTTACGCCGGGCACCATCTATTTTGAGGGTAACGAGAAGTCGTCGTCAAACCTGAATATCCATCTGTGGGGCAATGTTCTGCACTATGTGAAGGCCGACGGGAGAATCTATCAGAGCAGCGACCAGAAGGTGATGCGCGTAGAGATAGGTAACGATGCCTATATCTTCAGCGACCATAAGCTGGTGCGCATTATAGCCCATGAGGGTACTAACCTGTTGGTAGAACTGGTCAGTGGCGATTTTGATGCCATGCGCTCCAGTGGCGGCGGTGCCTACGGCTCCAGTCTGAACTCGTCGGCCTCGCGCGACCTCTCGTCGCTGGGCTTTGACCTGGGCGGCATGGATCATCCCGAACTGGGACTGATGCTGCAAGAAAAACAGGACGGGCGTACCATTCCCCTCATTACACGCTATTACTTCATCATCGGCGGTCAGCAGATTGAGGCCACGAAGAAGGGCGTTGAGAAATTTGTGGGCGACGACCGCGCCGATGCCCTGAAACAGTTCCTGAAGGACAATAAGGTGAAGTGGAAGAAAGAGGAGTCGCTTATTCAGGTGCTCCGGTTTTTGGGGCAATAGGGCTTATAAGGCTAATGGGGCCTATGGGCCCTATAGGCCCTATGGGTTAGCGCCTTTGGCGGAAAAAATCCTGCATCAGCTGGCGGCATTCCTCTTCGAGGATGCCGCCAGTGACGTTTGTCTTGGGGTGTAGTGCCCGAGGAGCGTACTCTTGGTAGCCGCGCTTCTCGTCGCTGCAGCCGTAGACGATGCGGGGAATCTGTGACCAGCCTAAGGCACCGGCGCACATGGGGCAGGGCTCTACGGTGACGTACAGCGTACAGTCGGTGAGGTACTTGCCGCCCAGGGTGTTGGCAGCGGCGGTGATGGCCTGCATCTCGGCGTGTGCCGTGACATCGCAGAGCGTCTCTGTCAGGTTATGGGCACGGGCAATGATGCGGTCCTTGCAGACCACGACACAGCCAATGGGTATTTCGCCTTCGTTGTACGCGGCCTGTGCTTCCTGCAGGGCGCATCGCATGAATTGTTCGTCTTTATTCATTTTTTCATTTTTTCGAGTTTTCGATGCTTCGGTGCTTCGGTGCTTCGATGCTTCGAGTTTCCGATGCTTCGATGCTTCGATGCTTCGAAGTTATTATTTGATATTCAGCGTCCCTTTGCAATCGGGAAACGTGCTACAACTCCAAAACTCCTTACCTGAATTGATACCTTTCTTGGCCATGCGCCTTATCATAGGCTTTCCGCATAAAGGACATTTGGGGGCATCGGATTGAATGCTTTGCTGCTGTCTGTATGCCAGGCGTTCCGTAGTAAGAGCCTCGGTGAAGCCTCCTTCGGCTTTGAAGCTTTCCAGCAGATGTTCTATTTGCCTGTGGAGCATCATGACGAGTCGGTTGCACAGGATGATCAAACAGTTGGCGGCTATCTGTGAGTCACCGCTGTTGAACCATTTGTCGAATTTGTGTTTCTGGGTCAGGATATGCGTGCTGCTTAGGTGCAGAACGTCATCTTTATAAGTGGGCTTGTCTAACTGGATACTATTAACACTTTGATATTCTGCATCATTCTTTGACCAAGGCGTTTCCTCATGCCTTAACAGCCAATTGAGGTAATCGTTGGAAAGTTCTGAAAGACTGGCACGCGCCACATCAACCAGTCTCATCTCCGTCTCCCGTGAAGTGGAATGGCGGGAACTGCCCTCTGCGATGTTGGCTGGTACCGACCGTGCCGCCATGGTCATCTGGTCGAAGAGTCGTCCGCATGGATCGTTGGTGTGGTTCAAGTAGCGGATGCAGAAGTCCTGTGTGGCCAGTTGTATGACGTTTGCGAGCACCCACGTGTCAAGCCAGTAGTATTTGAAGATGGCGATTTCCATTTTTTTTGTTATTTAATTGGTTTTGTTGTTTTGTTGCTTCGATGCTTCGATGCTTCGAGTTTTCGATGCTTCGAATTATCGATGTTTCGATGCTGTTGTTCCAAATCATTGACAAAGGTAAGAAAAAATAATCAGAATATGGCAGGTGAAACAAAAAAAACTTCGTTTGGCAGTGATTAAGTATGGAAACATTTGGATGTTTGAGAAATAATGAGTACTTTTGCGGAAATGAACAAGCAGCACGCTCATGACGGACTGGAAAATCATACATATTGACGAGACGGACTCGACAAACCGGTGGCTGCGCGAGGACAAACAGCTAACTGCCAATAGCCAACAGCCAATAGCTGTTTGGGCTGACTACCAGACGGAGGGTCGTGGCTGTGGCACGAATACGTGGGAGTCGGAGCGTGACATGAACCTGCTGTTTTCACTGCTCATTCATCCGGAGGGCATTCCCGTCGTAAGGCAGTTCCACATCTCAATGGCCATGTCGCTGGCTATCTGTGAGGCTTTGGGACAGTACATTGGCGATCTGAGCATCAAGTGGCCAAACGATATCTATTGGCACAACCGCAAGATTTGCGGTATGCTGATAGAGAACACGCTGTATGGCAGCAGTATCAAGGACAGTATCATTGGGGTGGGGGTGAACGTCAACCAGCGCGTGTTCCGTAGCGATGCACCGAACCCCGTGTCAGTATGGCAGATCTGCGGTCAGGAGACCGACCGTCAGAAGCTGTTGCTTGCCATTCTACACTGCTTGGATCACTATTTGTATCAGGATGTCAAGGCGCAGTATTGCGCCATGCTTTACCGGCGGAAGGGATTCTATCCTTATGCCGACAAGGATGGCACCTTCATGGCTGAGATTGCAGGCGTGGAAGATGACGGCCACTTGGTGCTATGTGTCGAGGACGGCAGGACGCGGCGCTACGCGTTCAAGGAAGTCCGGTTTGTTTAAGGCGGCGAGACCTCGAAGCCTCGAAACATCGAGATCTCGAAGCATCGAAGCATCGAAATAAATAATAACGAAAAAAGAAAGAATATGGCAAGATTTAAGAGAATTCTATTGAAGCTGTCAGGCGAGAGCCTGATGGGCAAGCAGGGCTACGGCATCGACCCTGAGCGGCTGAGCGACTATGCACGGCAGATTAAGGAGATCAGCGAGATGGGTGTCCAGATAGGCATCGTCATCGGTGGTGGTAACATCTTCCGTGGCCTGAGCGGCTCGCAAAAGGGCTTCGACCGTGTCAAGGGCGACCAGATGGGCATGTGTGCCACGGTCATCAACTCGCTGGCCCTCAGTTCGGCCTTGGGTGCCATCGGCGTCAAGAACAAGGTGCTGACGGCTATCCGCATGGAGCCTATCGGCGAGTTCTACACCAAGTGGAAGGCTATCGAGGCTATGGAGCAGGGCTATGTCTGCATCTTCTCGGCAGGCACGGGCTCGCCCTATTTCACTACCGACACGGGCAGTTCGCTGCGTGGCATTGAGATTGAGGCCGACGTCATGCTGAAGGGTACACGCGTGGATGGCGTCTACACGGCCGACCCGGAGAAAGACCCGTCGGCCACGAAGTTTAATGAGATTACCTATAAGGAGGTGCTCAGCCGCGGCCTGAAAGTGATGGACCTGACTGCTATCTGCATGTGTCAGGACAACAACCTGCCCATCTATGTCTTCAACATGGATGTTGTGGGTAATCTGAAGAAGGTGATGGAGGGTGAGGAGATTGGTACCTTGGTACACAACTAAACCTCTTCGAACTCGACGTACTCGCCTTCGTTGTCGTTGAATATCTTGCGACCCCCATTCTTGATGTTCCGGTCGTCAATAATCGTTACACCGCTGTCTGTGTTAACCTCGTGTTGGCGGGCAGTGGTGTTTTGCTGCTGCTGTTGGGCCTGCTGGCGCCGGGCCGTCTCATGCTCAGTGCCCTTGAAATAGTCCTCCTTGAAGTTGGGCGTACCATTCTCGCGGTAGTATTTGTTCGATGTACGCTTGAAGTACTCGTCTTCCTGAGCCATGCGGCGTGCCTCACGTGCATCAGCAGCCTGTTTGATGATTTTCCTGAAGTTGCTGATAGACTTGTGGAACAGAATAGCCAGCACGATGCCGAAAAACAGCAACAGGCAGAGCAGGAAAAATAGGATTTCTTTCATAGGCGGTATGGTTTGGCTTTATGCCTTTGACTGGGTGACAACTGAGAGTAGAATATACCAGGCGATGATGGCAGCGATGCCGCTGATGCCAAGCAGCAGGAGCAGAGGTATGCAACTCAGCAGGAACAGGTACTTCACTTGATTACCCTGCCAGCCCCACGTCTTGAACTTCAGGGCGAACATCGGTATTTCGCTCACCAGCAGCCAGCTGCTTACCAGCATGGCGGCCAGCACTATCCACGGGGCGTAGGGTAGGGTGGCAATCTTGTCACCCAGTCCCACGATGAGGGCGCCCCAGAATAGGGCGTTGGCCGGTGTGGGTAGTCCGATGAATCCTAAGGCCTGACGCTCATCGAGGTTGAACTTTGCCAGGCGCAAAGCCGAGAAGGCAGCTATGATGAAGGCAAGATAGGGTAGTGTAGAGTGTAGAGTGTAGAGTGTAGAGTTTGCTACCGCTGTGGTGGACTGTAGGAAACTGAAGATGATGGCTGAGGGTGCGAAGCCGAAGGTGATATCGTCGGCCAGCGAGTCCAGTTCCTTGCCGATAGGTGAAGAGACATGCAGCAAACGGGCCGTCATGCCGTCGAAGAAGTCGAACACGGCTCCGATGACAATAAACAACAGCGCTATCTGATAGTCGCCTTGGAATGCCCAATAGGTGGCTATGCAGCCTGAAACCAGGTTGCAGCAAGTTATCGTGTTTGGAATATGTTTCTTCATGGGCTAATGCAATTTGGCTATCACCGTCTGGTCGCCCGTAGTAGGCTGGTCCATGGTGACGCAGACCTTTGAGCTCAGAGGCAGGAACACGTCGACGCGTGAGCCCAGCTTGATGAAGCCCAGGTGCTGGTCGATGTAGCAGTCCTCGTCGGCCTTGGCGTAGGTGACGATGCGGCGTGCCATAGCACCGGCAATCTGACGTACCAGGATATCCTCGCCCTCGGGTGTCTCAATCATGATGTCGGCATGCTCGTTCTCTTCGCTGGCCTTGGGCAGCCAGGCCTTGTGGTAATTGCCGTCAAAATGCTTCACAAACTTCACACGTCCGTCAACGGGGAACCAGTTGGCGTGAACGTTCAGCGGACTCATGAAAATGGAAACCATCTGTCGGCGGTCATGGAAGTAGTCGTTCTCGTCTACCTCCTCAATCACCACAATCTTGCCGTCAGCGGGTGCCACCACCGTGCGCTCGGTGTCGCCGTTGAAATAGCGGATAGGACAGCGGTAGAAGTTCAGCATCATCAGCCAGACAGATGCGAAAATGCCGCATACAAAAGGCATGACGATATGGCCGGCAAGCGGACTGAAGGCTTGAAACAAATACCAGAGTCCGCAGGAGATGATGATGATAATGATGGCACTATACAGCAGTTCGCTGGTTCCCTCACGGTGAATTCTTATCTTTTTCAGTTTCTTAATTCTTTCTCCCATGGTAGTTATAAGCAATTGCGATGCAAAGGTAATGCTTTTTTGTCAATTAACAAACTTTTTGACCGTTTCTTTTGGCAATATCAACTTTTCAGCGTATCTTTGACGCTCAATTTGAAACTGACGATGGAAGATTTTATCCACTTACACGTACATACGTACTACTCTATACTTGACGGACAGTCGAAGATTTCCAAGCTTGTCGACAAGGCCGTAGCCAACGGTATGCGTGGCATGGCCGTCACTGACCACGGCGATATGTTCGGTATCAAGGAGTTCCACGACTACTGCATCGGTGTGAACAAGAAGCGACAGAAAGAAGGGCTCGAACCGTTCAAGCCCATCTTCGGTTGCGAGATGTATGTCTCGCGCCATGGCTCGAAGTCGCTGCGGCGTGGCAAGGAAGACCAGAGCGGCTACCACCTTATTGTGTTGGCGAAGAATTACCAGGGTTACAAGAACCTTATCAAGCTGGTCTCCAACTCCTGGGTGGACGGCTACTATATGCGTCCCCGTACCGACCGTGACGATTTGGAACGCTACCATGAGGGACTTATCGTCTGCTCTGCCTGCATAGCCGGTGAGGTGCCCAAGAAAATCCTTAACGGCGACATGGACGGTGCCCGCGAGGCCGTGGAGTGGTATCACCGCGTCTTCGGCGACGACTACTATCTGGAACTGCAGCGCCACGAGGTGAAGAATCCGGCGCAGCGTGCCAACCGCGAGACCTTCCCCCTGCAGCAGCAGGCCAACAGGGTGCTCATAGAGCTGGCCCGCGAGTACGGCATTAAGCTCATCTGCTCCAACGACGTACACTTCGTGGACGAGGAGAACGCCGAGGCTCACGACCACTTGCTCTGTCTCTCCACAGGCAAGGACTTGGACGACCCCACGCGTATGCTCTATTCCAAGCAGGAGTGGTTCAAGACCCGTGAGGAGATGAACGCCATCTTCAGCGACGTGCCCGAGGCACTGTCGAACACGCTGGAGATATTAAATAAGGTGGAAATCTACAGCATCGACCACGACCCCATTATGCCTTTCTTCCCCATCCCCGAGAGTTTCGGCACCGAGGAAGCATGGCGGCAGCGCATCAGCGAGGAGCAGCTCTACGAGGAGTTCACACGCGACGAGAACGGCGAGAACCCGATGCCCCGGGAGGACGGCGAGAAGAAAATCAAGAAACTCGGCGGCTACGACAAGCTCTACCGCATCAAGTTCGAGGCCGACTATCTGGCCGAACTGGCCTATAAGGGCGCCAAGCAGCGCTACCTGCCCGATGAGGAGCTGACGATAGAGAAGGTGGAGGTGAAGACGGGCAGCCCGGAGTCGTCGTACACCATTCTTCACTCGTCGCTGCCGAAGGAGGTTGACGACCGCATCCGCTTCGAGCTGCATATCATGAAGACGATGGGCTTTCCGGGCTACTTCCTCATTGTGCAGGACTTCATCAATTCCGCCCGCGACGAGCTGGACGTCTGGGTAGGCCCCGGGCGCGGCTCCGCTGCCGGAAGCGTGGTGGCCTACTGCTTAGGCATCACCAAGATAGACCCGCTGAAGTACGACCTGCTGTTCGAGCGCTTTCTGAACCCCGACCGTATCTCACTGCCTGATATTGATACCGACTTCGACGACGACGGTCGCGGCAAGGTGCTGAAGTGGGTCATGGACAAGTACGGCCATGAGAACTGTGCCCACATCATTACCTATGCCTCGATGGCCACGAAGAACTCTATCAAGGACGTGGCGCGCGTTGAAAAGCTGCCGCTGTCAGAGTCGAACCGCCTGTGTAAGGCCATCCCCGACCGTCTGCCCGACGGTATGAAGATGAACCTGCCTAATGCCATCAAGTGTACGCCGGAATTGCGCGATGCTGAAGCCTCTGCCGACCCCGTGCTGGCCAACACCATCAAATATGCCAAGATGCTCGAGGGCACCGTCCGTGGCACGGGCATCCATGCCTGCGGCTTTATTATCTGCCGCGACCCCATCTCTGACTGGGTGCCCGTCTCCACCGCCGACGACCCAGACTTCAAGGACACGAAGACCAACTGCACGCAGTACGACGGACACGTCATTGAGTCGACGGGGCTTATCAAGATGGACTTCCTCGGCCTGAAGACACTCTCGGAGCTGAAGGAGGCCTGTGCCAACATCAAGCTGACGCGTGGCATTGACGTTGACCTTGACACCATACCCATCGACGACCCGAAGACCTACGAGCTGTACCAGCAGGGCCGTACCATCGGCACGTTCCAGTTCGAGTCGGCGGGTATGCAGAAATACCTGCGCGAGCTGCACCCCACGGTGTTCGAGGACCTCATAGCCATGAACGCCCTCTACCGTCCCGGGCCTATGGACTACATCCCCTCGTTCATTGCCCGTAAGAACGGCCGCGAGGAAATCAAGTACGACATCCCCTGTATGGAGAAGTACCTGAAGGACACCTACGGCATCACCGTCTATCAGGAGCAGGTGATGCTGCTCTCGCGACAGCTGGCCGACTTCACCCGTGGCGAGAGCGATGCCCTGCGTAAGGCCATGGGTAAGAAGAAAAAGGATATCGTCGATGCCATGAAACCCAAGTTCATTGACGGCGGCAAGAAGAACGGCCACGACCCGAAGGTGCTCGAGAAGATTTGGGCCGACTGGGAGAAGTTCGCCTCCTACGCCTTCAACAAGTCGCACGCTGCCTGCTACTCATGGGTGGCCTACCAGACGGCCTACCTGAAAGCCAATTTCCCTGCCGAGTTCATGGCTGCCATCATGAGCCGCCGCCGTGACCAGATAACCGAAATCACCAAGCTCATGGACGAGTGCAAGCAGATGGGTATTGCCACGCTGGGGCCCGATGTCAACGAGTCGTACCAGAAGTTCGGTGTGAACCACAAAGGCGAAATCCGCTTCGGACTCGCCGCCATCAAGGGCCTTGGCGACTCCGCTGCACAGGCTATCATCGACGAGCGCGAGAAGAACGGCCCCTACCGCAGCATCTTCGACTTTGCACAGCGCGTCTCCTTTGCCAATGTCAACCGCAAGGCTTACGAGTCGCTGGCACTGAGTGGCGGCTTCGACTCCTTCGGCATCCGCCGCGAGGAGTTCTTTGCCGAGAATGCCAAGGGCGAAATGTTCCTCGACACCCTGGTGCGCTATGGTCAGCTCTACCAGCAGGAGAAACAACAGGCCCAGAACTCGCTCTTCGGCGCCTTTGACGACGGTGTGGAGATTGCTACGCCGCCCATCCCGAAGACCGATGTGCGCTGGAGCGACATCGAGAAACTGAACAAGGAGCGCGACTTGGTGGGTATCTACCTCTCTGCCCATCCGCTGGACGAATATAAGATAGTGCTCGACAACCTGTGCAACACCAAGTGCGCCGAACTGGCCGACGTGGATAAACTGGCCGACCGCGAGGATGTTATCCTTGGCGGCATCGTTACCAATGTGCGTACCGGACTTACTAAGACCGGCAAGTCCTACGGTATCGTTACCTTAGAGGATTTCGAGAGTTCCGGCGAACTGGCCATGTTCGGCGAGGACTGGGGCATGCGGGCCGGTATGTTTTCCATCGGTGCCTCCGTTTACGTCACGGGTAAGATCAAGCCACGCTTCCAGTATAACGAAGACGGTCCCAAGGACCTGAAGGTGACAGGCGTGGAGTTTCTGCAGACGGTGAAGGAGAAGGCTATCGACCGTATCACTATCCAGATGACCACCGACCTGCTGAATGACCAGATTGTGACAGAACTGGGTGAGCTCGTCAACGAGCATCCCGGCAAGACGAAACTCTTCTTCCAGTTGCGCGACTCTATGGGTAAGCACCACGTGCTGCTGCGCTCTAAGAACAGTATGGTCGACGTGCGCCATGCGCTGATAGACTATATTGAGCGTACTGAGGCACTCGACTATAAGATTAATTGAGATATTGGCACGATTTTTGCAATTTGATTTTTGAACAAATAAAAAAAGGAAAGAATTATGGAAGTACAAATCACAAGTGAGAACTTTGAGAGTCTGAAGAACGGCCAGCAGCCGTTAGTCGTTGATTTCTGGGCCACCTGGTGCGGACCGTGCCGCATGGTAGCTCCTGTCATTGAGGAACTGGCCAAGGAGTACGACGGCAAGATTACCGTCGGCAAATGCGACGTTGAGGAGAATGAGGACCTGGCTGCCGAGTTCGGTATCCGCAACATCCCCACCATCCTGTTCTTCAAGGGTGGCGAGGTCGTTGACAAACTGGTGGGTGCCCAGGGCAAGGCCAAATTAGATGAGAAATTCAAAAGTCTGCTCTGAGCCATGCCCAGTTTTGAAGACGAGCTTCGCATGGACGAAGAGGAGAACCGCCGGGAGATTGCATTTATCCGCGAGCGGTTGCCGCAGGAGTTGAAGACCACCTTCTCCGAGGACGACCTCTACTATTTCCTGGATACCATTGTCGACTATTACTATGATAGTGGCATCCTGGATTCAACGGAGGATGAGGTGGAAATTGACCTGCAGAAGGTGGCTGATGCCGTGACCGAACAGGCTCGCCGCGACAAGGTAGGGAAATTCGACCCTGAAGATGTCTACTATGTTGTAGAGGCAGACATGGACTTTCAGGAACAAAACCTTGACTAAGACACATTGACAGACTTTGCCGCTATGAACCTCTTGAAGCGAGGCGCATAGCGGCAAAGTCTGTTTTGATACCTTATCACTTATTTCACAATCCATTCAAAGAGACCGGTGGCATTGTCCTTGGGCAGGACAACCTCCAGACGGAGCGCCTTGGTCTTGACGGGATTGAAGTTAACGGTGCAGGCTGCCCCCTTGTCAGTGGGGTAGTGGTCGGCACCGCTGACGGGCTGCCACTGGCCTTGTGCATCCTGATAGAGAATGCGCCACGACTGTGGCACGCGGCATCCGCCCCAGGGGCCATCGTCGTACCAGTAAACCGTGGCGCTCTGTACGGTAGCCTCTTTCAGAAACTCATAGCTGAGCCATTCCGTGCAGTCCTTCTTGGGCCACCAGTGGGTGTAGGGCACTGAGCGGTCGTTCTCGTCCTTCGGCACCAGGCGGTCGTTGATGCTTGAGAGTGCCGGTACTCTCGACGAACTGCCCACCTTGCTCTCAGAGGCCAGGGTGGCAGGCTGGGTGGGGTTTGTGGCATTCAGATCCTGCGGCAGCCATACGCGCATCTTGCCGCTGCCGCGATGACACCATGCATAATAGGGAATGAGTGTCAGCGTCTGGTCGCTGGCAACAAGTTTGCCTTGCTTGTTGAAGTCGAGCGTCTGCACGGCGGTGGTCAGCGTCTGGACGGGTGTTCCCGCAATCTCGCTCTTGCCTAACGCAAAGGTGGGGTTCTGGTTCATCAGGGCACCCATGATGTCGAACGGGTTGTCGGGATGCTCAGCGCAATAGACCAGCGGTCCGCGCTCCACGGTAATCATGCCGCGGTCGGCAGCCACCTTGTTGTTGGCGCGGACGGTACGGGGTTCCATGTCGAAATGCAGTTGCACGCGGTCGCCCTTCTTCCATTTACGTGTGACGGTGAAGTAGCCGTCATCAGTCAGTTTGCCATTTGCCGACTGGCCGTTGACCGATATCTGATAGTTAAGGCGCTTGCCGTCGGTGTATTGGTAGAGGTTGGAGGGAACCACCTGGTTCTTGACCCAGCCCGGGATGCGAATCTTCATGGCGAACAGGCCTGCGGCGTTCTTGTCTACCGTGACGGTGATGTCGCCATTCCAGGGGTACTCCGTTGTCTGGCTCAGGCTGACCTTCTTGCCTTTGACGTTGAGCGTACTCTTGTTCGACAGGAAGAGGTTGACATAGACGTTATCATCCTTGACAGCGTAGACATAGCCAGGCAGTGAGGGAATGAAGCGGCAGATGTTGCTGGGGCAGCAGGCACATCCGAACCAGGGCTGACGCTGGTGCTGGCCCATCGACTCCAGCGGGTTGGGGTAGAAGAAACCGCCGCCGTCGAGCGATACACCTGAGATGAGTCCGTTGTAGAGGGTGCGCTCCAGCACATCGTAGTACTTCGAGTCGCCGTGCAGCAGGAACAGGCGGTAGTTGACATAGACATTGCCGATGGCGGCGCAGGTCTCGCAGTAGGCCGACATGTTGGGCAGTTCGTAGTTCTTGCCAAAGGCTTCGCCGTTGCTGGTAGCACCGATGCCGCCAGTGATATACAGTTTCTTGTTGACGATGTTGTCCCAGATAGCATCGACAGCCTTGATGTAGTCCTTGTCGCCGGTGAGAGCAGCCACGTCGGCCATGCCGGCATACATATAGGCGGCACGAACGGCATGGCCTACGGCCTCATCCTGCTCAATGACGGGCTTGTGGGCCTGAGAATACTCATGCACGATGGTGGTCTTGCCACGATAGTCGAGGAAGAACTTTGCCTCGTCCAGGTATTTCTTGTTGCCTGTGACCAGATAGAGCTTGGCCAGTGCCATCTCGGCAATCTGGTGGCCGGGCACCACGCAGGCCTGACCTGGGTTAGGTCCCACCTCCTTGCACACCACGTCGGCATAGCGGATGGCGATGTCGAGGAACTTACGGCTGCCCGTAGCCTGGTAATGGGCGATGGCACCCTCTACCATGTGGCCGAGGTTATAGAGCTCATGGCTCAGGTCCTCCTCCTTCGACCAGCGTTTGTCGCCGGCCCACTCATGCGGCTCCTTGGGGTTCTGTGTGCGCGACGTGTAGAGATAGCCGTCGGGCTCCTGGGACGAGGCAATCACATCGAGCACAGAGTCGATATAGGCTACCAGTTTCTTGTCGGGATAGGTCTGCAGGATGTAACTGGCCCCCTCGATGGTCTTGTAGGGATCGGTGTCGTCGAAGGCCAGTCCGCCCACCTTAAACACCTTTGAGGGGTCTTTCAGGTGCTGGGCAGCATTCGAGAAATTGGTGTAGCGGCCCGTCTCCTCGCACTTTGAGAAAGCCAGGGGAATGGTCACCTTCCGGCTGGCTTCGAGTCGCTGTCCCCAGAACGTGCCTGGGGTTACTTTCACGCTGGTAAACGGCACGGGGCTGATGGGATAGCCCTTCTGCGCCCCTGCGGGGCTAATAAAAAATGAAAAAAGGGATAATGATAGAACGAACTTTTTCATATTGTTATTGTTTAGTTGTTTTTTTACCTTTTTACTTTTTTGCCTTTCATTGATAAATGACGAGGTCGCGTAGCTTCACCCACGACGTGTTGTCGCTGTAGGTGGTCTGGTAGGCTCCAATGCCAAGTTTGGCATCGTCAACCTTGATGGGCGAGCCAGGCATGTTGGTCCACGTCTGACCATCCTTGCTGGTGCGTGCAAAGAGCAGGTTGCCGCGACGCTCGAACTGCACGATGGGGTCGAAGTCATAACCCTTATAGTTAGGGAACTGCGGACGCCCTGCACGACTTAGAATGGTCAGCATGTTGCCACAGTTATAGAGCGGGAACGCGCCAAACTGATAGTATGTGCCCTGACCGTTGCTGACAAGCAGACCGCCCTCGTTATAGGGTTTGATGTCTCTCGTCTGCAGTCCCTCCATATCGGTAATACGCGCCATCACGACGAAGTCGCCCTCCACCTCCTTGTAGATGGTGGCACCATGCTTCAGGGGGTCGTCGTTGAACGCGGCCTTGCCGCCAGACAGCGTCCTCTCGTCTTTTTGTTCGAAGACGGGCTTCATGGCTGGCGACAAAGTGAACTTGCTGTCAGGGTCTGTCTCCTCGAAGTCGTCATCGCCCAATGAGGCGACGGGCGCAGTCTTGCTGACGGTATCATAACAGGCCTTCACCTCCTGGACCGTCATGGCCTGTGGCAGGATGGTCAGCTGACTGATGTAGCCCATGAAGTTGTTGGCACCAGAGCCGTCGGCCCCAATGGTGATGTGACCTTCGGGACGAACCATGAGGAAGTTGTTCTGTTCATGGACAAGCCTGCCGTTCTGGTAGACGCGCTCCATCCAGCCGTCGAAGGTGACCGTCCACAGTGTCCACTGGCCTCCTGCCGTCTTAACGGCCTCAGGTGCTCCACAACTCTCGAACGAGCCGTTATGATTGAGGATGCCCGTCCTGGGGTCAGTGCCCAGGCGGAATTCGGTGGTGGCAAGGTCTGCATGCGATGCTGACAGCGATACGACAGTTGAGACGGGACCCACCTTCGTCTGGTACACAAGGGCGGAGATGGTGTATGGTGCATTGTAGCGGTAGTCCTCGGCCAGTGGCTGCTTGCTGACCAGACGCTGCGTGCCGTTGAGGAACATGGCCCAGCGACCCTCCTTCACACGAACGCGAACAGGTTTGTTGGCCTTGAACCCGCCTGCTTCTGTTATGTCAAAAGGCTGCGTGGCACCCTTTGTCGCTGCCATTGCTGCCACGTTGAAGTCGACAGTGGCTGAAGAAGCGTGGCGGACGGCGGGAGGCACATCAAGACCCTCCCCCGTCCCCTCCCTGTAGGGAGGGGCGTAGATACTGGTCTCTTGCGGCAGTTCAGGTGCCTGCTTCCACACCTTGACATTCCAGATGGCGGGCATGTGACCGTTCTTCTGGGTGTCGGTGATGCTGATGCGGATATAGCGTGCCTTGACTTTACCCTTGTCAATCATGGGCGAGCCCTGCATCGTGTTGCTGCTACGGTCGGCATAGAGCGTCCATTGCCGGCCGTCGGCGGAAGTCTCTATCTTGTACTGGTAGAAGAAGGTGGCATATTCGAACTGTGTCCACACCTCGTTGAACTTCTGTGCTTTGCCAAGGTCAATCATGAGCCACTCGTCGTGACGCTCCTTGCCGTCCCAGTTACATTTGGCGGCTTTCCACAGCGTGGCGTTGTTGTCGTCGGTGGCATTGTCGGGCTTGAACCAGTCGTCGTAATAACTGGAGGCTGTCACCTTGGCACGGAATGCCAGATTATCAGAGGTAAGAGGTGAGAGGTGAGAGGTGAGAAAACTGACGCCTTGGGCATCGTGGGTGGGAACAACAGGCAGGATATTGCCCTTGGCATCAAACTTCATCTCGTCGATGCACACCTGGCGGTTGAAACCATGTACGCTGCGGGGCAGGTTATGGCGGTGATAGACGATGTAGTACTTGCCGTCCTGCTCCAGGATGGAGTGATGGCCAGGGCCATGAACCGTCTGGTCTGCATTCGTCGCAAGGATACATCCCTTGTATTCAAACGGTCCCATGGGACTCGTCGTCGACGTGGCATACTGCACGCGGTAGGTATGGTCGTGGCAGGAACCCGACGAATAAGTGAAATAATAGATGCCGTTACGCTTGAAGACATAGGGTGCCTCGAAGATGTCCTTCAGTTCGGTGTTAGGAATGAGCCGCTTCTCAGAGAAGAACTCGTCGGCAGCAATGGGGAAGTGGTTGTCCTCGCGCCAGAAACGTGCGTCTTTTAATTGAGAATTGAGAATTGAGAATTGAGAATTCAGTTTTGCAACGCCGCAGCCGAAACCCTTATAGATGCCCCATGTGGTGAAATACAGATACTCCGATCCGTCATCATCGCGGAACAACTGTGGGTCGAGGGTGATGGCATTGTGTACATAGCGGTCTGGCACCATCACGGCATCTTCTTTTCCTAAGATATTCTTCCACGGGCCGATGGGCAATGTACTCTCACCGATGCTGATGACACACGGCTCGCAGTAATAGTATCTGAAAGTGCCGTCAGGCTGCTGTACCACGTCGGGAGCCCAAACCACTTCTGTCGTTGGCCAGTTCATGACGATGTTCTTCCAGTTGACGAAGTCTTTGCTCACCCACACCTGTGCCGGTCCGTAGCCGTTACCCGTACCATCGGTGGTGGCATAGAGATAATAGGTGTCGCCAAACTTTCGGATGGTAGGGTCGGCGAAGTATCCCGGGATAAACGGATTAGCCGCAGCGGGGGCGTTGTAGGGCGTTTGCGCAGATAAAGGCAAAAAGGTAAAAAGGCAAAAAAGCAAACCACCCATTACCCTACCAATATCCTTAATAATCATTCTTATTTTCATATCTTTTCCCTATTGTCCTTTCTTCTTTTTTACCTTTTTACTTTTTTACCCTTTTACTTTTTCAAAATGGCAACAAATCCGCCTCCGCTGGCCATTTTCAGTTGGAGATGATCGCTGGCGGCCAGCGTCTTATGCTCAATACGATAGTCCTCGGCATGATGATTGGCATTGATGCCATCGGTCACGATGGTAGCCTTATACTGGCCTGCAGCAAGGAAATCAAGTGGAAGGGTGATGTCACGACCGTCCCAGTTGGTCTGCCCCCCTACATACCAGTCAGCACCTTTCCTGCGCGCTGTGATGATATACTTACCCATCTCACCCTGTAGAATCAGAGTCTCATCGAAGGTGTCAGGAACAGAGGTGATGATGTCTACCGACTCCTGCTCACGCTCATAATTCGTCGGGGTATCGCAGAGCATGGTGAAGGGTGAATCCTGAACCACATAACATGCCAGCTGGTGGCAGCGGGTACCCATTGACACGGGGTTCTGGTAGCACTCCACCCAGTTGTGCCTGGTGCCGTTGCGCATGGCTCCGGGGGTGAAGTCCACGGGACCGGCCATCATACGCATAAAGGGGAAGGTCACGTCGTAGCGGGGCATGTCGGTCTCTTTCTTCGCCCAGCGGGCCTCTTCCATGCCAAACACCCCTTCATAGTTCAGTATGTTGGGATAGGTGCGGTTCATGCCCGTTGGCGTGAAATAGCCGTGATAGTCTACGAAGAGGTGGTGTTGGGCGCAGGTCTTGGCCAGACGCTCTGCCATCTCCACAGCCGTCTGGTCGTTACGGTCCATAAAGTCAATCTTGAAGCCCTTCACACCCATCGCCTTATATTTCTCGCAGGCCTCCTGCAGGTGCTTGTCGAGCACGTTGAACACCGTCCAAAGCACGATGCCAACCTTCTTCTTGGCAGCATAGTCGATGAGTCCCTGCAGGTCAAGGGCTTCAATGGGGTTCATGATGTCGCCCTTCGACGAGTCGTACCATCCTTCGTCAAGCACCACGTAGGGGATATGGTTCTTGGCGGCGAAGTCAATATAATACTGATAGGTACGCGTGTTGATGCCTGCCTCGAAGTCCACACCCTTCAGGTTCCAGTCGTTCCACCAGTCCCAGGCCACCTTGCCGGGCTTTATCCATGAGGTGTCGCCAATCTGGTTGGGCGTGGCCAGTGCATAGACGAGGTTGTTGATGGGCATCTGGGTGTCCTGTTCGCTGACGGCCATGATTCGCCAGGGATAGGTGCGTGCGCCGCTGCTCTTGGCGATGAAGTCTTCCGTCTGGCTGACGTACGACATGCCGCGCCATTTGTAGTAGTCCATTTTCTTCGGATAAGGGGCGAACAGGGCTGTGAGCCTGTCGCCGTCAGCCTTGAGAAACATGCCGGGATAGGCCCGCAGGTCGCTTTCCAGGATAGTCACCTTGGCAGCTCCGCCGTCCACCGTTGCTGGCAGGAAGGCGGGTAGGGGGCGGGCATCGCGCAATGCCGTCTCATGATACGTGTTCTGGAAAGCCATGGCAAAGGGCTTTTCCGTGTTGGTGGTGTATGAGAGCCATGCTTTGGCCTCTTCAGGGAGGCAGAAGGCGGCCGTCTCGTTCTGAATGATGGTCTCGCCCTTGCGGGTGGTGTAGAAGCGGTAGGCCACTCCCTCGTCGGTCACGCGGACGTGCATGCCATAGCCCTTTGCCAGCTTCAGGTCCATCTGGGTGCCGCTGGTCTGAAAGCGCGACTGTCGGTAGAAGGGTGCCGCTATCGTTTCAGCATACCGTGACACCTTGGCCGAGCGTATGCTGCCGGTCTTGTTGTCGAGTCCCAGTCCGGTAGCCTCTACAAGTAGTTTTCCGTTCAGTTCCACTTTCAGGTTCACGTCATGGCTACCGCTGGCTGTCACCCTGATTTTGCCGTTGGGCGATGTGGCGGTGTAGTCCTTGGCCTGTGTGGCGGCTGTTATGGTCAGCATTAGGCCTATCAGCAGATATTTTGCAGTTTTCATGTTGGTTGTATGGTTATTGGTTTTTCAGTTCGTTCCATTTGGGCGGCTCTGCCCCCTGCAGATGACGCACGAAGAAGTCGTAGCGCTTATGGTCGCCGAAGGTCTCGCCCATGGTGTGATGGGCACCGGGTATGACCACCAGGTCAAAGTCCTTGCCGGCCTTCTCCAGCGCGTTCACCACCTGCATCGTCGATGCCGGGTCCACGTTGTCGTCCAGTTCGCCCACGACGAGCATCAGCGGGCGCTCCAGCCGGTGGGCATTCTCCACGTTCGAGCAGGCCACGTAACTGCTGTCCACAGGGTAGCCCATCCACTGCTCGTTCCACCATATTTTGTCCATGCGGTTGTCATGACAGCCACAGGCAGCGTAGGCCGCCTTGTAGAAGTCGCCATGCTGAAGCACCGCCGTCAGGGCATTCTGTCCACCAGCCGAACAGCCGTAGATGCCCACCCGCTCTATGTCCATATACGGGTATTTCCCGGCGGCAGCGCGTATCCATGCCTTGCGGTCGGGCAGTCCTGCGTCGGCCAGGTTCTTGTAGCATACCTCTTCGAAGGCACGGCTACGGAACGATGTTGTCATGGCGTCGAGCTGTACCACGATAAACCCTAGTTCGGCCAGTTCCGCCATGCCCCACATCCAGGGCCGGAACGATTTGGGCACGTACTGGTCGCCGGGGCCTGAGTAGATATACTCTATCACCGGGTACTTCTTCGCGGGGTCGAAGTTGGTGGGGCGCACAATGATACCCCACATGTCGGTCACGCCGTCGCGCCCCTTGGCCACAAACACCTCCGGGGCTTTCCATCCCTCGGCTTCCAGGGCGCTGATGTCGGCTGTCTCCAGGGTTTTCAGCACTTTTCCATCTTTTCCCGAGCGCAGCACGCTGACGGGGGCAGTGGTAACGGTGGAGTAAGTGTCAACGAGGTAGGCCATGTCGCTGGTGTAGGTCACGTGGTGGTTACCCTCTTCGGGTGTCAGGCAGACCATGCCCTTGCCGTTGAGGCCAATCTTATAATAATGTATCAGGTAGGGGTCTTCCACGCTCTTCTTGCGGTCGCTCTGTCGCAGTCCCGTAGGACCGTTGGCCGAGAAGTAGACCACGCCGCGCTTCTCGTCTATGTGCTGTATCTCGCGCACATAGTATTGTCCGTGCGTCACCTGGCGTACCAGCTGTCCAGTCTGTCTGTTGTACAG
>Ga0247609_10000989_pt1 | contig 35945 bp, 36 predicted proteins | sample 172DNAGHGlowgp2_FD_193487 | JGI IMG/M metagenome (GOLD analysis project Ga0247609, IMG submission 193487) | Sheep rumen microbial communities from Palmerston North, Manawatu-Wanganui, New Zealand - 1728 DNA GHGlow gp2 | ecosystem: Host-associated > Mammals > Digestive system > Stomach > Rumen ... | reverse complement strand
AAATATGATTATTTTTAAATTTTTTTTAAGTAGTGTTGATAAGTTCATAGTTATCCACTCCTTTCAAAATTATACCACAAAAAAAATAGTAAACATTCACTATTCATTTATTTAATATTTTATAAAGAAATACATTAAAATATTACAATAATAGTTACTATTTTTCAATTCATAAGAATTATAATAAAAAAAACTAGATTTCTCTAGTTTCTACTTAAAAGTATGCTTTACTCTATCGTGTTCTTCAGCTTTTTTACCATCGTTAAATCTTTCAACAGTTCCAACCAAATAACCAGTGATTCTTCTAATTCTTTCAAATCCTATTCCTTCACCAACCATTTTTTTGCTTTCTGTTTTAATTTCAGTTCTTTCCATTTTTTCAATATTTTCTTTTTTCATTTTTATTCCTCTTTCTATTTATATTATTTTGTTCTATTTTTTATTTATTAAGATTTAGCGTTTTAAGCAATTCAGCTGGGATAGGATCGCCATCTCTTCTTCCACAGCCCGGACAAACATCTTTTATTACTCCAACATATCCACAAACTGGATCTCTATCAACTGGATGGTTAATTGCACCATATCCAATACCTGCTTCTTTCATCATTCTTATTACTGATTCAAAAGCCTCAACATTTTCTGTAGTATCTCCATCTAATTCAATATAACTAATATGTCCAGCATTAGTTAAAGCATGATAAGGAGCTTCTATTTTTATCTTCTTAGAAATCGTTGTATTATAATAAACAGGTACATGGAATGAATTAGTATAGTAAGGCCTATCAGTTACACCTTTAATTTTTCCATATATTGCTTTATCTATTTTTGTAAATCTTCCACTTAATCCTTCAGCAGGAGTAGCAAGTAGTGTGAAATTCAATTTATATTCTTTAGAATATTCATCGCATTTTTCTCTCATATGACCAATAATTTCTAAGCCTAGCTTTTGAGCCTTAGCAGACTCACCATGATGTTCACCTATCAAAGCTACTAATGTTTCTGCAAGTCCTATAAATCCTATTGATAAAGTACCATGTTTCAAAACCTTTTTTAATTTATCATTTGGTTTTAATTTTTCTGAATCTAACCAATTACCTTGACCCATTAAAAATGGGAAATTATAAACTCTTTTACTACATTGAATATCAAATCTTTCTAATAATTGATCTCTAACTAATTCCATTTTTTCATCTAGATCTTCATAGAAAGCTTTCATATCAGCTTTTTTACGATCAGTATTTCCAACTATACCATGTTTAATTCCTAATCTAACAAGATTAATAGAAGTAAATGATAAATTTCCTCTACCTATTGCTATTTGCTTGTCTGGATCAGCAACATTAGCCATAACTCTAGTTCTACATCCCATAGTAACTACTTCTGTTTCAGGTCTTCCTGGAACATAGTATTGTAAGTTAAATGGAGCATCTATAAACTCAAAGTTAGGGAACAAACGTTTAGCAGATACCTTACAAGATAATTTAAATAAATCATAGTTAGGGTCTTCAGGATTATAATTGATGCCCTCTTTTACCTTGAATATTGATATTGGGAAAATAGGAGTTTCACTATGACCCAATCCAGCATCAACACCCAAAAGATAATTTTTCATTACCATTCTACCTTCTGGAGAAGTATCTGTTCCAAAGTTAATTGAACTAAATGGTACCTGTGCACCTGCTCTTGAATGCATTGTATTTAAATTATGTATAAAAGCTTCCATAGCTTGATAAGTAATCTTATCTGTTTTTTCAACAGCTTTTTCCATAGCCATCTTAAACAATCTTTTCAAAGTTTCATTATCTTTATAATATTTTTCAAATATTTCTATATCGTTTTCAATAGAAGTTAGTTTCATTATTTCTGTCTCTAAAGATTTTTGAGGAACAAAACCAGCAAAGTCTGAATAATCCAATAAATCTTGAATAGTCATCTTCAATTGCTTTTTATAAGTTTTTAAAACCCCAGGTGCTAGGTAGTAATCAAACAAAGGAATACTTTGTCCACCATGTTGGTCATTTTGATTAGATTGAATTGCAATTGCTGCTAAAGCAGAATAACTCATAATATCATTAGGTTCTCTTAAATAACCATGACCTGTTGAAAATCCACCTTTAAATAATTTAGCCAAATCTATTTGTAAACAAGTAGTTGTACCCATTGCCTCAAAATCCATATCATGAATATGAATATCTCCATCATCATGAGCATCTGCAAACTTTTTCTTCATTAAATATGTTTTCGCAAATTCTTTAGAAACATTTGAACCAAATTGTAACATAGTTCCCATAGCAGAATTACCATCTATATTACCATTTTCTCTTTTGGTATCATCCTCAGAAGCACTTTTCAAAGCAAGTCCTTCTAACGTTTTTAAAAACTTATGACTTCTTTTATCTTCTGTAAAAGCAGCTCTAGACTGTGCTCTTTTCTCTCTATATGTAGTAAAACTTTCATAAACATCATTATATTTCTTTGCTTTAAGTGAAGTTTCTATTAAATCTTGAATTTCTTCAATTTTAATTTTTTCTTTACCAACATATTCCTTTTTAATTCTATCTAAAACGTCATGCAAAACCTTTTGCATATCTTTTTCACTATATTTAGGAGCTTCCTCATCATATTCATTTATTTCAATTATTTCATCAAAAGCTTTTTTTATAGCTAAGGCAATTTTTGTTTCGTTAAAATCTACTTTCTTACCATTTCTTTTTATAACTGTTAATTCATCTAACGAAAAATCTTTTTCTTTTACCATTTTAAACTCTCCTTCTACCTTTTCTTAATTCCATTCTACCATAGCCATCTAAAAAGTAAATAACAAATAAAAATTTTTTTCAAAAAATGCATTTTTTCAAAAAACCATTTTTTCATTTTTTGCCTTTTTTACCTTAGTTCAAAAATAATAAACACTATGTTATTTTTGCCACGAAGTCAGCAATTAAAAGGCTTCGAAGACTTTTTGTGCTTTCTTTACATTTTTTTACTTTTTTCAAAAAATCAACTTTCTAATTTTTTACATTTTTTTGAAAATTGGTTTTTTAAAAAAAATAAAAAACTTGAAAAGTCAAGTTTTTTTGTTATTTTATTTTAAAATATTTTTTAAAATTACAGTTTTAGTTCGAGACATTTCTTTTAAAGTTGTCATAACCCCTTCATTACCAATTCCAGAGTATTTCCAACCACCAAAAGGCATTTCGAATGATCTAAAGAATGAAGCTCCATTAATTATAGCTCCACCACATTCAAGTTGATTAGCTATATTTATTGCATTGCTAACATTCTTTGATATTATAGAGCCACATAATCCAAAAGACGATTGGTTTGCTATCTTTATAGCCTCATTTATATCATCAAATCCAATTATAGGAACTACTGGTCCAAATATTTCCATATCTTTAGCAACTTCCATATTTTTTGTTACTCCATCTAGAATAGTTGGATCATAAAAAGCTCCTTCTCTTTTTCCACCTAAAATTATAGTTGCTCCCTCAGAAACAGTCTTATTAACCTGTTCTTCAACCCTTTTAGCTGCATCTACCGATACTAAACAACCTAATTCTACGCTTGGATCACTTGGCATACCTCTTTTAATCTTTAAAATTCTTTCTTTTAATTTATTAATATATTCTTTTTTAACAGAATTATGAATCAAAAATCTTTTTGATGCACAACAAACTTGGCCAGTATTATAAAATCTTCCCCAAATTGTTTCTTCAACGGCCAAGTCAACATCTCCATCTCTATCAAGAATAAAAGCATCATTACCTCCTAATTCTAACATCACATGAGTAAGATTAGAACTACAAGTTTTCATTGTTTCCATACCTGATTTAGTTGCCCCTGTTAAACTTACCAATGAAACTCCTGGATTTGCAGCTAATGCTTGGGCGGCATCTCCAGCAGTGCCATTAATAACTTCAATAGCTCCTGGAGTCACTCCTGCTTCAAGCAATAATTCTGCATATCTATTAAGAGTTAATGGGTTATGTGGAGAAGGTTTCATAATAACCGAATTCCCCATCAATAATGCTGGCGGAATTTTTTGACAAAACAAATCACTTGGGAAATTAAAAGGTATAATAGCTACAACAACACCTAATGGCTCTTGAACAGTATATTGCAATGTATGTTCCTGGCCAGCTTCTTGACCAGCAGGAATCATATTACCATACATATGCTTTGCCTTTTCACAAAAAGCAGGAATACCAATAGAAACATTTGCAATTTCAGCATACGCTTCCTTAATTGGTTTACCCGTTTCATCGCTTAACAATTTTGCCAATTCATTTTTATTTTTTTCAACTAAAGAAACAAATTTCATTAATATATTAACTCTTTCATGTATAGGCTTTTTCGCCCAAACCTTTTGAGCTTTTTTAGCTGCCTGAACAGCTATATCACAATCTTTTTTTGTACTCTCTGGAACAGTATCAATTAACGATCCAGTGGCAGGATTAACAATTCTAATCAAACCGCCATCAGAAGAATCAACCCATTCATTTCCAATTAAATTCTTAGCCATTTAAACACCTACTTTGAAAAACCTGTAAATGATAGCGATAAACCACCTATTGTAGCCCCTGAATGATTCATTTGACCATATTCACCAAAAGTAAAGGCAACAATAAATGGAACGTTACCACAAGCACTTTTTATAGCAACAAAATCTTCATCTACTCTATCACCAATTCCTAGTTTTCTGCCACCACAATGTACTAAGAATAAAGCAGCAGGATCAAAGTTTTTCTTTACATCCTTAACTGTTTGGGCAGCTCCATTAATTAATCCATCCACATCATTTTTTAATTGAATAATTGCTGTTTTAGGAGCTACTTTAGCACCAACATTAAATGAATAATCAGGATTACCAATCATTGGATGACGAACAGCAGTTAAATCACCTTGCAAAGTTTTTACTCCTAAAGCGCAAGGAATTGAAGCCACTAATAAATTTTGCCCCATCAAGTCATCAGCATTCAATCCATTCCACTCTGCAAACTTTTTAAGAGCAGGAACATGATCTATTTCGCATATTTTTCTATCATTTTCCACTTTAGTTACAATTCCTACTTTGTCTGTTTCTTCATAAGCACCAGTAAATACATTCTTAATTTCTTTTGTAGTATATAAAAATGCTACAGCACATCCATCCCCAAATGATTTATCTTCACAAAAGATTTTCCAATCTCCAGATACAGCATCATCTGCAGCACTACCACCAAACATAGGAACTTCACCTATAACATCTTGAATTCCTTTCAAGTAGTATTCTTCTTCAGCTGGAGAAGCAAACATAGCAAAAGCATTAGGTGCATGTTTTTTCCCTGCATCTTCCATTGCTTTTTTTGCTATTTTTCTACCAGTTTCTCTTGGATCATTTCCTCTAGGAGATGAAGCCACTCCAACATTTAATTCATTATCTTCAAGCATCATCATTCCAGCAAAACCATTATTAGAAGAAATTATTCCTTCAGGAGTCATAATAGCTCCAGAAGAAGTACAACCTATTACTTTAACACCACTATTAACAGATTTAATACCCCTAATAACATCATTTTGATCATATTTAATTGACGTAAAAAGCAAACCTAATTTTGGCTTTTTAATTCCTTTCATAGCATTTTTTGCAGTTTCAACACCAGCTTCATAACTATTCGCCAAAACACTAGATCCAACCATTGCTTTCATTTTAATTCCTCCTTATTCTTACAATTATCGAACTATTCTATAGTCCTCTATTTTAATTATACACTTCGTCAAAAATTATAGCAATAAAAAAAGAGAATTATAAATCATTCTCTTCACATTATCTAGCTATTAAGTATCTAATACAAAATAGCTAGACTAATAAAAACGCATTTGTAGTTTAACAATAAACTTCCGCATAGCAAGACGAATATGACATACTATTTGATAGTTATTCACTAACATTGACGACATCACTCATCTCTATTCATATATTTATTACATAAACGCTTAACTATACTGTTGTATAAGAGTTCTCCAATTCATCGCTAATATTTTTATTATACGAGCTCACACGATATAGTTTATTGTTTCGACCATAAGGGGATCAACCATTAATAATCGAACTCAACGCTTGGATTGCTTGACCAATTTCGAAAACAAGTTTAAGACTCCGTAATTATTAAACGCAGTCAGATTAATCCAATCGCTACACTTGCCTTATATTCCCAGATTATAGAGTTCTATCATCTAATAAAATTCAGAAACTCAAATAATAATTCCTATAAGATAGTTATAACAAAATTCTTAAAATGATCTTTAAATGCATAACGTATACGTGGATAATTCACAAAAATTAACCAAGCTAATACGAAAGCCATCCATCAATTTCACTATCATATTATCACCCCATATTGGGTAAATAGAAAATGCTAACTATTGATAACATAACAAGGGTAATTCGATACATTGATTTCTCAATAATAATCTGTTGGTGATGAATCTAAAAACCAACAAACTATTCACATTAGATGACCAGAATACATCATAATGACATATCCTCTTCAGACATATAAATATGCTGGAATGTAACTTGGGGGCTTAGTAAACAATTACTAATATACAAATATGCTTTGCGTACATACATGTTACAAGTTACGAACTCTCAAAGCTATTACACTGCAAATATAACAACTTTTTCAAGTTCTAAAAATTCAGTTTCAATTAAGTTTGCATTCTTAACATCCACCTATATCACCATAAAATTCTATTTCACAAATGGAATAATCTTTCAATTATTTCTCACTTTATCTCAAGTTTATGCCCTATATACATCTTATGGCAATAATTAAGCCATCCTTTGTATACCTCCTTACTATATTAAGTATATACTTAATACATTATTTAGTCAATTAAAAAAATGTAAGATTTGATAAATTGTTAACATTATGATAGTATACAAACCATCAATTCAAAAAAAGGATGCGAAATAATATGAAAGCTAAAACATGGACTGAAAATACTTTAAAAGAAAAATTACATCATTATCAAGAATTACTTAAGAAAGCCAAAACACAAGAAGAAAAAATGGCACTATACAAAACTATAAAATCTTATCAAGAATTCATAAGCACTTTCCATAAGTGCTACAAAAAGCCAAGTTTTTCGTCTGTAGCTATTGCTGATAAAAATTTTTTTGAAAAATCAAGACAAACAATACCCATATTATTAAATGCAAACGATTATATTGTTAGTAATGGAATCAATCTAAGAGCTGAAGCTTCAAACATAATAGTACCAAAAGAAAAAATCATCACAGCAACAAATGATTTCTATAATTATATTGGCGGCATATACTTAGAAAAATATAATGAATATTATCAAACTGGAGCCATCTATATAAACTTTTCAAAAGCTACCAATAATACATGGGGAGGCGACATATTAAGGCCCGAAGGAGTAAATGAAGCTTTTTTAAACTTGTATCTCTTTAATGGAACATATGATATTGCCTCATCAGTTCATGAACATGGACATGCAATCGGTGCTTCTATAAACGAAAACCATTTAAAAAATCCTTTTGTTAACGAAGTAGAATCAATCTTCTTTGAATTATTATGCCTAGATATAATAGATAAAAACGAATATGATTTTGACGAAATAAAAAGGGCGAAAGAGACAAGTATATCAGTATACCACGGTTTCCTAAACAGTATAGACTCTAAATATATGACAACACTAAGTGGTATATCTGATAGAAAAAGGGCGCTAGAGATAATACTTGAAAAATACAAATTAGATGCTGACTATATCGACGGTGAATTACTTTATCCATTAGATAATCTAGTAAATTATGCCACATCATATTTAGTAGCAATCGAATTATTCTTATTATATAAAAGAAATAGATATGCTGCTCTAAATATACTAGAACAAATAATAAGAATAGAAAGTTATAATGAAGAAGATATCTTAAATACATTGCATAATTATGGAATTATTCCTGGCAAGAATTTAAAGACATTCTATAAACAATATTTAAATATAAAAGGAACTAGTAAAAAATTACACTAGTTCCTTTATATTGCTTAAATAATAATCTAAAGAATTAAAGATATCTTCACTACTTTTACATGCCATTATTTTATTCTTCATTTCTTTAGAATTCGGCATACCTTTCAAATACCAAAGAATATGACTTCGTATCTCAAGAAGCGCCACTTTCTCATTTTTATCCTCACATAATAATTGATAATGTCTTTTCATCATTAATACTTTTTCTTCAAATGATACCTCTTTAGGTTCCTTGCCATTATCTAAATATTCCACACACTGTTTTATGAGCCACGGATTACCCAAAACTCCACGTCCAATCATAACAGCATCACAACCAGTTTCATCTATCATTTTTTTTGCTAAATATGGACTTGTAACATCTCCATTACCTATCACTGGTATTTTAACCATCTCTTTAACTTGTTTAATAATGTTCCAATCAGCCTTACCACTATATCCTTGTTCCCTTGTTCTTCCATGAACTGTTATTGCTGAAGCACCTGCCTCTTCACAAGCTTTTGCAACTTCTACAGCATTAATATGTTTACTATCCCATCCACTTCTAATTTTAACCGTTACCGGTACAGAGACAGCTTCTACAACCGCTTTTACTATTTCATATACTTTATGAGGATTTTTTAAAAGTGCACTCCCCGCTTGCGCTTTAACAGCAACTTTAGGAACTGGACACCCCATATTAATATCTATTATATCAGGGTGCATATGTTGTTCAATAAATGTAGCAGCTTTAACAAAAGATTCTACGTCACTACCAAATATCTGTTGAGCAATAGGCCTTTCAAAGTCATCCATTTTTAATAGTTCAATAGTTTTTTCATTTCCATACATTATAGCCTTGTCAGAAACCATTTCTGCATATATAAGTCCAGCTCCCATTTCCTTTATAATCTTTCTATACGAAGTATTAGAAATACCAGCCATAGGAGCTAATACAATCCTATTTTTCAGTTCAATATTACCTATTTTAAATGTCATAAAAATCCCTCAATACTAATAATATTATTATATAATAAGGAATTAAAAAAATATACATAAGATATTTAAAGTTAAAAAAAATAGCTCTATTAAGCTATTTTCTTTTGTTTTTAACTTCTTTTTCTACAATTACAAATTTATAGAATAAAGCTGCCAAAACTCCACCAATAAGTGGACCAACTATGAATACCCATAACTGACTTCTAGCAAGAGTACCAGCAGCATTTGTTAGTATTGCAGGTCCAATACTTCTAGCTGGATTAACACTAGTACCAGTAAAAGGTAATCCAAGAATATGAACAACTGTTAAAGCAAGACCAATAATAAGTCCACCACTTTTATTTTCAGAATCGGCAGATACTGTAAGTACTACTAATACGAAAACAAAAGTTAATATAGCTTCTAATATTAAAGCAACAGGTAATGTTACTACAGCTACTCCTAATCCGCTAGCAGTTTCAAAACCATTAGCGCCTAATGATTCATATGAACCCATTAAAAAGCCCAATACAGCTGCACCAGCTACTGCTCCAAGAATTTGTCCTATAACGTAATAAATGCATTCAAAGACACTAATTCTTCCATCAATTAACATTGCAACAGAGACAGCTGGATTTACATGTGCACCAGATACTTTTCCAATAGTATAAGCTAAAGCCATTAATATTAAACCAAATGCCAAAGCAATTAATAACATGTTAAATACTAATGCCATAGCACTACTACCAAAAGCATTTGTTACATAAGTATTAGCTGCAACAGCAGTTCCACATCCGAATAATACTAATAACATAGTACCAACAACTTCAGATATAAACTTCTTTACCATAATTATCCTCCTTTCTTGTATTATACTTTTTTATCACCAAAAAATAAAGGCTTTTTTGCCTTTATTTATCTAAGTCTTCAGGTAAAAAATTCTTTATTACATAATTAATTAATAAATCCTTATCATTTTTTATTTTACCATCCAATACAGCTCTATATACTTGTTCTAAAGTATTCCCAACTTGTTCTTGTAATATACCAAGATTTATTAAGTCCTTACCATTTATCTTTAAAGAACTCTTCTTTATTACTTCATCTCTTCTAATTAAAGATCTAACTCTTTCAAAATCTTTATTTATTCTATCAGTATCGCTCATATAGTCAGGATTTTTACCCATCGTATCAGCATATTTTAACTTAAATAGTTTTTCTAATTCACTACTATTAAAATTAGATAAAAATCTTTTTAAGTCAACTTCTTTCATAGGAAAATCATGATTATGATACTCTATTAACTTAGTGACAACTTGTATCTGTTTCTTACTAAATTTTAATCTATTTAAAATATCACGAGCCATCATGGCACCTTTTTTAGCATGATTAGGGAATCTACCAACGCCATTCTCATCTTGTTCATAAGTAAGAGGTTTAGCTATATCATGAAATAAAACAGCTAATCTTAACTCTAAATTCTTTTCACAAGTTTTCAAAGATATTAGTGTATGTTCCCAAACATCATATACATGATATGGATTGTTTTGTTCAAAATTTTCCATAAGAGTTAATTCTGGCAAAAAAACTAAAAAAATATCAAAATACTTTTTTAAATAAAAAGATATTCTATCTAACAACATTATCTTTGAAAACTCATCTCTTATTCTTTCAGCCGGAACATCTTTTAATAATTCTTTATTATCAAACATATACTCAAGCGTTTGAGCATCTATTTTCATCTTATATTCCCCAGCAAGCCTTATTGTTCTCAATATTTTTAACGGATCCTTAATATAATTTTCATCTTCATTACCATTAAGTCTTATTATAGAGCTTTTTATATCAACTAATCCAGAAGAATAATCAAGTAAACCATCTTCATCTGAAAAAGCTAAAGCATTCATAGTAAAATCTTTCGTTAACAAATAGCTTTCGATATTATTATCCTTAGTTCCATATTTTATAATTTCCATAGGAAACTTTGTATTAGAAATAATTATTTTTTTCTTTTCGTCACCTATTATATGGGGTTTATATATTTTTAGTTTCTTTAATAAATCATCTAGGTTGGCATTAGTAGCAATAGTATATTTATTAGGTTTTTGTTCAAGAACAAGATTTCTAACAGTTCCACCAACAAGATATCCATCATAATTGTTTTCATATAAAACAAGCAATATCTCATTAACCGGTTTTGGAATAACTATATTCACACTAACACCTCCTACTCTACCATCTCTATTATAAACCATTTTTTATATTTTTGTATATCTTTTCCTTATCAACAATGTAAAAGAGAAAATGCTAATTATTTTCTCTCACTACATCCATAATTACATCACAACTTTTATTAAAGTTATTATAATCATATTTCTTATATGATTCATACCATTCACATTTTTTATCAACAAGATTTTTAAATCTTTTACAAACATTATCTTTATTTCCCAAAATATACATATATGCTAACATATCATAATAATAATTCGAATTAGTTTTTAATACATTCTCTAGTTCTTCCTTAGTACCTTCTTCTAATAATTTTCTAAAACCTTCCATTTTACTAAACAATTTATCTCCATATACATTCCTTTTTGGCATATACTTAGCAAATATCATCATACCTATCACACATACAATACCTAACAAATAAGCAACTTCATAAACACTATTAGTTCCTAAAACAAAAGCAAATATTAACACAAAGAATAAAACAGTTAATAATATAGGTACCAAATATTTTTTCACCTTATTAAAATCAACATACTCAACAAACCTATATATAAGATAAAAACTAATTATTTCAATTATTAAAGCGACAACAAAGTACCAAGAATTATTTATAGTAATAAAAGGATTAATAGTTACTAAAACCAAACAAATAATAGCCATTCCTATAATTATATTTTTCTTACTACCAGTATCTCTTTCGAAGAATTCATACTTTTTATTATTCATATTTTCATTACTAATAATTCTATTAATCGTCCTAATAATTCTTATATCTTTTACATTAACTTCATCATTATATTCTTTTTTCTTTTTGTTTATAACTTCATCAAAAGTACCTACATAACTCTTAACAAATAAAGAGTCAAATAATAAACCTTCACTATAAGAATGACCATTATAATTTTTTAGCCTAACTAATTTAAGTTCATCTTTTGTTTCAACAATTTTAACAAAACCTTTACTACATAAAGAGAATATTAAACTTATAACATCTTTTTTTGTTACTTTCTCATTATATAGTTTCGCAACTTCTAACAAAGACAACTCTCTTACAGGATTCATCTTTTTAGATATATCATGTATACGATCTTTTCCATATAAATACCATAATACAAAACTAAGAATTAAACACAATATAGGAAAAACAAAAGATATAATAGTCAAAATACTTATACTATGTTTTACACTTCTTTTAACTTGAAAAGATACAAAATCATTACTTTTTAATTTATTTAATGTAATAGATGCTTTATTTCCAGAAATAAATCTAGTATACTTTTTTGTTTCTTTATTATTAATAAACATTTTTAAATCATTCACATCATATGTTTCTTCAAAAATCAATTGAATCGATAAAGCATCTATATCTTTATCTATTCCTTCTAATATAGTGAAATATTCATATCCATCATATTGCCTAAAACTTACATCATATTCATTGTTTATTACAATTCTACCTTGATTACTAATATTACTAAAAAATAAATTATTCTTATTTTTTTTATATTTAACATTACTATTAATATCTTTTAAATCTACATAATATCCATAAAAGCTCCCAGGAATTTTTCCACTTTCAGGTAAGATCATTGTAAATTCTTCATCCTCATTATCAACAACTATTTGCTTCATAATATGATTTTCTTCATCAATGGACAAAGTAATTCTAACATTACCAATAGCACAAACTGTTTTTAAAGATACCAACAGCATTAATATGCCAAATAATATTTTCCTCATCAAGGCCACCTTCTTATTTTTATATATTATATCATAATTGAAATAAAAAAAATGGTAAAAAACCATTTTTATTCATCAGCCAAATTATCAAAATATCCTTGAATAAATACTACTGGAGTTCCTTTATCACCACTACCACTAGTTAAATCACACAAAGATCCAATTAAATCTGTTAGTCTTCGAGGAGTTGTTCCTTGAGTAATCATTTGTCCTTTTAAATCTTTATCTTTTTTTCTTATTTCTTCTTGAATAGCTTTTTTTAGTTCATCACCATGTAAATCTGGGAATTTATTATCAGAAACAAATTTAAGTTTTATTTCATTTGGAGTTCCTTCAAGTCCACTAGTATAAGCAGGACTTACTACAGGATCAGCTAGTTCCCATATTTTACCAACTGGATCTCTAAATGCACCATCTCCATAAACCATAACTTCTATAGTTTTACCAGTTTTTTCTTTTAATTTCTTTTGAATACCTTCAACTAATTTTTGTCCAGTTCTAGGAAATAATTTCAATCTTTCTTCCGTAGATTTATTAGATCCAAGCATACCATATTTTTCATTATACCCACTATCTCCAATAGGTTTATTCATTATCTCATATAATCCAAAAACAGTTGCTCCTTTAGCTTCTAGCATTTTCTTTGTTTTAAATCTAGTATGTATATCACAACTAAGTACATTATTAGTATAATTTAATATATCTGTAGCCTTATTAGACAAAACAAATACCGCTTCACATCCTTCTTTCTCTATTAATTCCTTATAAAACTTTATCATATTGATACCAGTAAAAGGATGCAACCAATCACCAAAGTTTTCCATATATTCATCTTCAGTAATAACACTACCTAGATTAAATTTACTATCATCTAATTTTTCTTCATCTAAAATTCCATTACCAACCTCATCGCTTGGAAAAGAAAGTAATACATATAATTTCTTTGTACTTCTAGCAATAGCTTTTAATATAATAGAAAATCTATTCCTACTTAAGATAGGAAAAACTATTCCCAATTCATCAGGATTATTAAACTTATTTTTAATATCTTGTGTTACTTGATCTACTGTAACATAGTTTCCTTCACTTATTCCTACTACAGCCTCTGTAATTGCAACAATATCTCTATCATGAAACTCAAAGCCATTATTCTTTTGAGCTTCTAAAATAGAATCAACAACTATATTCTCCAAATCATCATTTTCTTTAATAATAGGTGTTCTTATTCCCCTAACAACCGTTCCAACATCTCTCATTTTATCACTCCTATATTAAAATTATATCATTATATGCTTTATTAATTAAAAACTTTTAATATCTATTTACACAAAAAAAATATTAAAATTATATTTTAATATTTATTTTTTTTCGCTTCTTATCTATATTTAAAAAAGCATCAAAAAGCGTACATAAAGCCATAGAAATAATAATTCCACCTATTATATCAGTTAGCCAATGAACTCCTGATAATAATCTAGTTAATACAATAAGTACCATTAGAATAATTGTAAAAATATTAAATACATTTACAGCTTTTTCATTTTTAAATATTTTTTTACTAATCAATATACTACTAATACATACACAAATTGAAAGTATAGTATGAGAAGAAGGATATGAAGCTTCCAATCCTTCTTCCAAAATAATTGGTCTATAATTAATAACAACAAATTCAAATATTATATAAACAATTCCCACTAATACATAAAACATACCTAGTAATAAAAGGCTTCTATCAACTTTATATAGATTTTTTTTCTCTATTAATTGTTTAACTCCTATTCCCCCATAAAAAACTACTAATAATAATGATAAATAACCTAGTATTTCGCTTATTTTATAAAACAACTCATTATAATCTAAAACATTACGAAAAGAATTATTAATAGTAGCTAGACCAACAAGACTACCTTTTGGTCCAATACTATGTACATCGACATATTTAACAATTATAGTAAAAACAATAAATAAGAGAAACAAACTTCCACTAATAATAAAACTCTTTTTATTTTTTTCCATATAAATGTCTCCTACTTCATTTTATTTCCTATAAATCTAATTGCCCATTTGGCATTTATTTTATATAAAAATTTCAAAAATTTAGAATCACTTCCCAAGAATAATTTAAACTTATTTTTTTCCATACCTTTTATTATTTGCGCAGCAGCCTGGTCTGCTTCTAATAATTTATAACTTCCATTTACATTATCGATTTCAACATTTGAATTTTTAGCTATATCAGTATTTATAGCACCAGGGAAAACAACCATTACATGAACATTAGTATCCATAAGTTCAGCATAAAGACCTTCTGTAAGAATTTTCAACGCTGCCTTAGAAGCTCCATAAACTGTTTGACCTGGAAATGGAAAAAAGCCACCCATACTAGAAACATTTACAATATATCGCTCATCTCTATCTTTAGTTAAGTCTTCCATAAAATATCTAATTAAGTTTAAAGGTCCAAAGAAATTAACATTCATAACTTTATTAATAATACCATCGTTTAATTCTGAAACTTTTGTAAACGGTTGTATAATACCTGCATTATTAATAATAACATCAACAGCTGTATAATCTTTTAAATAATCTATCCTAAAGTTCTTAATAGAATCCTGACTAGACATATCTACAACATAAGTCTTTAATCTTCTATTATTTATTTCTTCTCTTAGCTTTTTTAGATTTTCTTCATTTATATCTATAGCAGCTACTTTACATCCTTTATCAATTAATTGTTTAGTTAACTCTTTACCCAAGCCAGAAGCAGCTCCAGTTACTATAACGTTTTTTCTTCTTAATTCCATTACTATCACCAATAGTATTTTAACACATATTTTTACTTAAGAACATGTAAAATAAAGACAATTAGACAAAATTGCATATCTAAATAACTATAGCTTTACAAAATTACATATATCACATCGCCTTATTAAGAGCTATTCTATATTTTTTATTTGCACTTACTATTTCAAAGAACTTTTCATCTGGTACACTTTTACTACTTTCACAATAAGATTTTATATCTTTAACTATTTCATCAACCTCATAATCAAAAGGATTCATTCTCATCTTTTGTATCTTATCAACTATAGCAGCTTTACCAGAGTGAATTCCTATAACAATGCTATCTTCTTCAATTCCATATTCACTAGGATCCATAAGTTCATAAGTTTGGCGTTCACTAATAACCCCAGCTTGATGTATACCAGATTCGTGTTTAAAAGCATTTTCACCAACAACCGCTTTATTATTTTGAAGCATAGAACCAGTAGCTTCTATTACCATATTACTTATCATCTTTATTTTTCTTGTATCTATATTAGTATATGCATCAAATATATCACTACGTGTTTTTATAGCCGCAACAACTTCTTCCATCGCAGCATTACCAGCTCTCTCTCCTATTCCATTAACAGTACATTCTACTTGATTAGCCCCACACATGACTGCCATCAATGAATTAGCTGTTGCTAGTCCCAAATCATTATGACAATGAACTGATAATTCAACTTCATCCAATCTACTATTACATTTTAAATATACTATAAAATTCTTAAATTCTTCATTCGTAATATATCCAACAGTATCAGGAATATTAATAGTAGTAGCGCCACATTCAATAGCAGTATCAATTACTCTACAAGCAAAATCTGGATTACTACGCGTTGCATCTTCTAAAGAAAACTCTATTTCATCACACTTTCCCTTTGCGTATGTTACACACTCCCTAACTTTTTCTATTACTTCTTCCCTATCCATTCTAAGCTTATAATACATATGTATATCACTAGTAGCAATAAATACATGTATTTTAGGATGAACAGCATCTCTTACACTTTCATAAGCTTTATCTATATCTTTCTTATTACACCTAGCTAAAGATACTACCGTTGCCCTTTTGACAACTTTAGCTATTTCTTTTATTGCTTCAAAGTCCTTTTGATTACTAGCTGCAAATCCAGCTTCTATAACATCTACTCCCATTTCATCCAATTGTTTAGCTATTCTTATTTTATCTTTTTTACTCATTGAGCAACCAGGAGATTGTTCTCCATCTCTAAGTGTTGTATCAAATATTTTTACTTTTTTCATTTTTATATCCCTTTCCAATTAAAAAACCTATTACTATAAACAAGTAATAGGTTTCATATACTTAATACTATTTTTTCCCAGTACAAATAAACCTATTACTAGAGTCGTAGTAATAAGTCTAATAAAAGAGCTATATTAACAAAAAACACATTTTCCATAATTATTTCTCCTCTATTAAAAAACGGAGTACACCCCTATAGGTGACTCCGATTTCTCGTGTAGGTTTCCCCTTCAAGGCTAGGACTACGTCCATACTTGAACTCACTCAATAAATACAATCTATCACTATATTATTAATATGTCAAACTATTTTTTTAAATTATCAAAAGGATAATTAACATATAATTATTGTATTATTTCCAAATCTTCTTCATTTATTTCATAATTCCAAAGGCCAAGTTTACCTTTTACTACCACATCATATCTAACTTTTTTAATATTTTTTAACTTCCAAGCATAACCCGTTCTTCTTTTATTTCCATATGCTATATTACCTTCTGCAATTATTTCATCATTTAATTTTTCATCTAGTTCTAAGCAATCATCTAAATCTGCAATAGCAACAATTTTACTTGCAGGATAATTAAAATTCAATTCTTTAAATCTAACCATATCTTTTTTATCAACACCTGCGCCAGCATGTATTAATACTTTTCCTCTATATTTTGTTTTCCAAGATCTAAACTCATATGTTTTAATTTCTTCCGCTACTAATGTAGCCCAAGGTTGTTTTAAAGTTAATACTTTCACATAAATCACCCAACTAATTATATCATATAATTACAAGAGTTTAAAAAAGCACATAACTATGAAAAATTATAAAGTAACAACTATGCAACATATGTTTAATGGATATTATAGTTTAACATGTCTTAACTTGAATAGTTTTGATACTCTTAATGCTACGGCTTTTGATGATATGTTCCGTTCATGTGGTAGATTAAAAACTATCTATGTTGGTGATAAATTTACGACTGCTAATAAAAAGTCAGAAAACCTTGTTAGAAATATGTTCTGGAAAGATTATAAACTTGTTGGAGGCATGGGAACTGTATTTAATAGTACTAAAATAAATGATGAATATGCTCATATAGATGGTGGTCCATCTAATCCAGGATATTTTACAGCTAAATAAAACATCTCATTTGAGATGTTTTTATTTATTATTTATCATATCTAGAAAAGCATCTTTCCAAGTATCAAATACTGCTGCATATTGCATACTTTCTTTATCTTCCTTCTTTTCTAAATACTTCTTTACTCTCTTATCAAGATATGGTTTAAATTCTCCATAAATTCCATTATCAACCGCTAAACCATTACCAAATCCCATATATAGATATGTATATTTGCCTTTATTATCATTATTATTCCATGCTTTCTTCCATTCAGGAAATTGCTTTAAAGCATCATCTAACGAAATATATTCCCTTTCATCAAAATCTCTACTTCTATACATCCAATTATCCAATCTATATATTTTAAATTCATCTTCTTCTTTTATTATAAACGTTGAGCCATCTTCATCACCCATTCGCCCAGGATTTGTAATAAACATAACTATATCTTCTTTAATTTTTAAAAAGTCATCTTTCATTATTTTATTCTCTATAAATTCCATATTATCACCTATAATAATTATATCATCATAATATCATTTTAAATAATTACATATTAAATGGAACAAACGTAGAATCATCAGGCGCTTCTTCAAAGCGAACCCTATTATTTATTTGTTCAGGAAACTTATCAGCAACTGATTGAATATTATAATCATACTTGCTAAAAATAGTATACACACCACCTACATTATAAAGTTCATAGTTATCATCTTCAGTAATCACAAAATAATCAATACCTTCTGTAGGACTGCTTAGTACATTAAATATTTCCTTATTATCATTTATTGTTGCATTTAATAATATATATGAATCTTCCAATTTACATTGTACAATGTAAACAAAAACTAGTCTTTAGACTAGTTATTTAATTTGTTTCTTAAATCTTTTAAAGCAAGGGTTCTTGAACTAACTTCGTTTTTCTCTTCTGATGATAGTTCAGCTAATGTTAAGCCATTTGATAACTCAAAAATCTCATCAAAACCAAAACCATTTTCTCCTCTACATTCTCGTGCTATAACACCATTTAATATTCCTTCTCCAACAACAGTTCTTTCTCCATCATAATATACCATATTACAAATAAATTGCGCACTTCTATCTTCATGTTTGTTAACTTCATTTATCAAGTATTCATTTCTCATTCTATCAGTTGCATCTTCCCCTAAGAATCTATGTGTCATAACACCAGGAAATCCATCTAAGCAATCAATACATAATCCCGAATCATCAGCTATAGTCCCTTCTTTTGCTATACCATATATTTCTTTAGCTTTTTTAGTTGCATTACCCAAAAATGTATCCTCATCTTCTTCTACATCAACATTTATATTTTTATCTTTCAAAGAATAAATCTCATATTCACTTAGTATTTTTTTTATTTCTTCTATTTTACCTTTATTATTTGAAGCAATAATCATAACCATACATCTCCTTTCAATGGTACAAATTCATATTTTTGACTAGGTCTATACCCTGTTTTTTCATTAGACTTATTATCTAATTTTTTACAGTATTTACTTATTTTCTTTCGAAAATTAGATTTATCTACTTCTTGATCTTTTATTATTTCATATACAATTCTAACATCTTCTAAAGTAAATTCATTTGGCATAAATTTAAATATTACATCTGTAGTATCTATATCTACTCTTATACGTTTATATGATAGAAGAATATTCTTCATTTTTCTTTTTAATACTTCATCTTCGATATCTATTATTTGTTTATAAATTATATTCTTATTCTCTATTATTTCTACTGTCTTATAATTAAATATTTTATCCCCAATAAAAATAGTATTATTACCCTTTACTTTAAAATCTAACAATTGATAATTATCATCTAATTGTTTTATATTTTCTATATTCATTGCTCCTACATAAACAATATCTACACTATCATCATATGACATTGCACAAACTTGTTGCGTATGAAAATTATTAGTCCCAACTATACTAGTCAACATTTCATTTATCTTTGTCCTCATGTGCTTCCCGTCGTTTAATATAGAAGGTAAATTACCATTTTTATCTACCAATACTTTTATTTTTTTTATATCATTTTTTCTAATATTATCATTTTTTTCACTATCTAATACGAACAGACAACTAATTAGGTTTACTTGCATACTTAACCAACTCCTCACTAATTGTTTTAGAAATATTTCTTAGAAATTCTGAAAAACTATTATATTTTAAATAATATGTTTCTCCAGATATGTTTTGTCCCAAACAGTTTATATTATATTTTAACTTTTCTTTTGAAATATTGCAATCGTACTTTATTAATACTTTTCTTATATACTCAGTATCTAACTTGTATTCTTTTATTAATAAATGATTTAAATAATCATAATCTTTATATATTAAACCATCCAAGAATACATTCTTATTTGGATATAAATTACTTAAATAATCTTCTAAATAATGTTTATCTAACAATAAATGTGTTAGATATCCCATATCTAATTCACTAGTGAGATCTAGTTTTTTTATAAAATAATTAATATTAGGAACCATATAAACACTTTTTTTTATTTTATGATGACTGTCTTTTAAATCGATAATATCAGGGAGTAAATTACCTCTAATAAATTCATCGCTACTAATATTTAATCTTTTGGCAACTTCTTTAGCTATAATCATATGTGAACATATACTAGGCATATTATTTACTTCCTTTCTATTTTATTAAACCATTTCATCTACTATTTCTTTTACTCTATTCGTTTGTTCTTCTAAAGTTAATCCTGTACAATCTACCAAAAATATTCTATTACGAAGCAAATCATTCTTTTCCATATATATATATGTTTCTAAATATAATAGATTATATAAGTAAGTATATCTATCGTATTCATCAATTGTATCTCTTAAATCAACTCTTCTTTCTAATTCCTCTTTATCATTATTAACTAGAATTATTATATAGTTTTTATTATTATTTAAATATTCATTTAATTTATTTACTCGATCTATTAATGATACATTAAAATCAAATAGTTTACAGATTTTTTTATCGCGATCTAATAATTTATAATCATTTAAATTATTAATTACACTACTTTTACCTACTGCATCTGTTCCTTCTAGTATTATCATATTATTCTTCCTCTTCTAGAGCTCTATTAAATCCTTATCTTTTCTTCCTACTCCTATATAAGCAACTTTTTCTTTTGTTTCTTTTTCAATATATTTAATATATTCTTTCAAAGATGTTGGAATACTATCTTTATCTATATTATCTATATTTCCCCAACCCTTAAACTCTTTATAATGAGGCCTTAATTTCTTTAATTTGTGGGTATCGTCTGGCATTACATATATTTTGTCACCATTTTCATTTAAATAATAATCGCATACTTTTACTACATCTAAATCTTGCATAATATCTAATTTATTTAAGATTAGTTTAGCTTTTTTATGTCCTATCAAAGATTTTCTTAAAGTAGGTAAATCAAACCAACCGAGTCTTCTTTTCATATTTTCAGCATCATCTACTTCAGAATTATACTTATATAATTTATCTGCTTCACTAGTTTCCATTTCTATTAAGAAAGGTCTCTTATTTAAGCAACAGAAATAACCAGTAATTATGACATACATTTCATTTAAATAACACGGACTAATATTTGCTCCATTTAATAATGAATTGATACTAGTTGAAGCACTAGTTGTAAAGGGATTAAGCCCATGTAAATTATCTAACATAATTCCATTGCATCCCTCTATAAGGATATTAGAATCAGATTCAATATTATACAAGAAATTACTATAATCCTTACAAAAATTTCCTATTAATTCTTCTATTTTTTTATAATCTTCCATAAGACTATTAGCTTCTAAAACAAAATATTCACTTTCTTTATCTTGATAAAATGATTTGTCTAGTTCAAAGCAAGTTTCTTTAATTTTATCAACCAAAGATTCAAAAGAAACAGTTTTGTTTATTGCATTTTTAACATCTATTAATTTAACAGAATGTCTAGCATCTCTCGCAATTATAGCATTACCAGTTCCTTGATTAGTACTACCATATTTTTTAGAATGATTTTGTTCTTTATTACGATCAATATACGGATTAATTAACAAGCTTATACTAGAAGCAATAGTTACTTTGTTATATATCTTATCTAAATCATTTCTACTTTCTAGTTCTAATCTTAAAGCATGTAAATTTAATACAGCTCCAGGAGCAACAACAAATTTAATATCCTCTTTACCAAATACAGAAGGTAATTGTTTAGTAACAAACTTTTTCCCATCTCCTAATACAACCGTATGTGAAGCATTTGTAGATGCATTAACTCTAAATATATAATCGTAGTTTTTTCCTAAATTAGAAACAACTTTCCCTTTTCCTTCATCTCCATATAGTCCCCCAACTATTACGTCAACCTTCATATTTATTTCTCCTTTTCTATCTTACAATAATATTTTTTCTACCAGCACCAGTTCCAATGAACTTTACTTTTGTTTCTGTTAACTCTTCGATTCTTTCAATATACTTTTTAGCTTTATCTGGTAGTTCCTCGTAAGTTTTACATGTGCTAATATCTCCAAAATTCCCTTCAAACTCTTCGTAAATAGGTTTACTATTTTCTAAGAATTCTTTATTAGTATTAAAGTATTTTTCTTCTTTTCCTTTATACTCATATGCTACGCAAAGTTTAATTTTATCTAATTTACCTATTGTATCTAAATGATTTATGGCAATACCTGTTAGCCCATTTAACATTATTGAATAGTTTAGAGCAACAATATCTAACCAACCACATCTTCTCGGCCTTTTAGTTGTTGTTCCATATTCATGTCCTAATTCTCTTATTTTGTCACCTACTTCATCTTTTAACTCTGTTACATATGGCCCAGCACCAACTCTAGATGAATAAGCTTTAATAACTCCATAAACATTATTAATATACTTCGACCCTATGCCTGATCCAGTTGATACTCCACCAATTGTTGGATTAGAAGAAGTAACATATGGATAACTTCCAAAATCTATATCTAATAATGTCGCTTGGGCACCTTCACATAGTATTTTCTTATTTTCTTTTATTGCTTTATGTAACATTGAAGTTGTATCACATACATATTTTTTTAACTTTTTTGCATACTCCTTATATTCCTCATAAATACTTTTAAAATCACATTCTGGATATCCATAAGCTTTTAATACTACATTTTTATTCTTTATATTTTCTTTTAATAATTCTTTAAAATTTGGCCCAATAAAATCCTCCATTCTTATTCCACATCTTTCATATTTATCACAATACGCCGGACCTATTCCTCTCTTAGTTGTTCCTATTTTATTCTTTCGGATACTTTCATACATTTCATCCAATTCAATATGATAAGGGAGTATTAAATGAGCTTTATCGCTAATATATAGATTGTTTACTTTATATCCATTAGCTTTTAAATTCTCTATTTCTTCTAACAAAACTTTAGGATCAATAACTACTCCATTACCTAAAATTGCCTTTGCTTTTTTATATAATATTCCACTTGGAATCAAGTGAAAAGCAAACTTTTTTCCATCTACTTCAATAGTATGACCCGCATTATTTCCCCCCGAAAATCTAACTACATAATCACTATTACTTGCTAAGTAATCAATTACTTTTCCTTTACCTTCATCACCATAAAAAGCTCCTAAAACTACATCTACCACAAATTATTCCTCCTTTAATTCATTGATATAATTTATTATTTCTTTTTCATTATTTACAAACTTAACTTCTATATTTTTATTTAATTGTTTACAAGCCAATATTGGAAACCAATATTCTCCCTCTATTTCATAGCTAGTTATTTTAGGATCACAAAATATTACAATCTTTTTTCGTTTAAATGCTGCATATATTATCTCTGTAATAGATGCTATTGCAGAGTACTTAGTTAGATTAGCAACTACTAAATCGCATTTATCTATTTGTTTTAATTCTTCACTTACAACATTTTCACAAACCGACTTATTTTCATCTTGTTTCTCATAATAAAAACCTCCAATATACATAACATTTTTATTTTTATTAATTACCACCCCATTTGAAGCATAAACAGTATCTTTAACATTACCAACTATTTTGCTTCTTATATCATCTTTTAACATTTCTAATACATTTTCTTTATTAATCAATTCGTGACGAACTTTATAAGTTCCTGAATAAAATAGTTTAATCATGTTGCTTCTTGTCCTTTCATTATCCTATACCAATTAAAATAAGAACCTATTGCCATAAACGACCAAACTATATTTAATAAGAACAAATATAACGCCTGTTTTGGTAACATAAAATACTCTATTGCATAAAACACATCGTTTATAAACCAAATAATCCAAGTATCTATTTTTTTTCTTATCATATAATAAGTTGCTACTAAACTACTTATTGTTGTAAACGAATCTAATAATGGTAATGGATCATTTGTAGTTTTTAAGAATACATTTAGCACCATTGTTCCCATAACAATTATTACAATATATTTAATTCTTTCATTATTAGTAGCCCTACCTATATTGCTCGATTTCTTATTCTTGCTCCATTCAAGAAATCCTATAAATCCAAGAATTAGATAAAATGAATTATTTACAACATCTCCATATAAATGATTAATACTAGAAAATATTATTAAAAATATCATTTGAAATATATAGAATATCCAGTTACTTCTTCTATTAAGCATAACTAATATTCCTTGCACTAAACCTAATATAGTTGCTGTTATTTCCATACTTAACCTCCTAAACTAAATCTGACAATTCCCTAGATAATCCAACATAATCTTCAACATTAAGATTAAGCAGACTATTTTTATCATCATCATTAATATCTAATTTATTTATATATTTATAAAGGTCATTTATTGAAACATTTTTACCTCGTGTTATTTTTTTTAATTTTTCATATGCTTTAGTATCTTTATTCTTTCTTAAAACAGTTTGAATTGCTTCAGCAATAACTTCAGGATTATTTTTTAAATCATCACTTATTTTTTCGTTATTAATCTCACATTTCTTTAACCCTACTATCGTTTGATTAATACCTACTAAGAAATAACCAAATAAAACACCTATATTTCTTTGAAACGAAGAATCTGATAAATCCCTTTGCATTCTAGATATTTGTAAATTATCAACTAAACAATCTATTAAAGAATTTGATAATCTCATATTAGCCATTGAATTTTCAAAATTAATTGGATTAACCTTATGTGGCATTACAGAAGATCCTACTTCTTTATCAATTACTTTTAATTTGAAATAACTATTTGAAATATACAACCACATATCTTGATTTAAATCATAAATAATATTATTTAGATTTTTTACTAAATTCAGAATCATACATAAGACATCATGAGATTCAATTTGTGTTGTTAACGGATTAAATTCTAGTCCTTGACTTTCAACAAATTTTTTTGATACTTTTAACCAATCTTTATCTGGATATGCTACAACTAACGCAGCATAATTACCAACAGCTCCAGAAAATTTACCTCTAAGTTTTAAAGATTTTATTGTATTAGCTATAGTTTTTATTCTATAGATATATACTGCAAGCTCTTTACCAACTGTTGTTGGTGTAGCTGGCTGACCATGAGTATGTGATAACATAGTTATATTCTTATAAGCCATTTTCTTTTCTACTAATTCATTTATTAACTCTTCTACTTTAATAAAAAATGTACTTTCAAGAAAATCTTTTAACATCTTTGAAATTGCCAAATTATTAACATCCTCAGACGTTAAACCAAAATGAACAAAGCTTTCTAGTTCATCTAATTTTTTAGCTTTCAAAATTTTTCTAATATAATATTCAATTGCTTTAACATCATGATTTGTTATTCTTTCTATCTCTTTTATTTTTTTTGCACTATCCAAAGAAAAAGATTTTTTAATATTATTAAGCTCTTTTTTTGCTTTTTCAGTATTAATAATCATTTTTAATTGCATCAAATAACTTAACCAATCAATTTCAATATTAAAGCGATATTTTAAATAAGCATATTCACTAAAATAATCTTCAAGTACGTTAGTATAATTACAATACCTACCATCTATTGGTGATATCATTTTCAATCTATTCATATTTTTTCTCCTTACATATAGTATATTACACCATATGTAATAAAAAGTCAATATATTTATGGTAATTTTTACTATATGTATTATTTTTCTCTTCTTGCATATAAAAAACTAGTCTATCGACTAGTTATATACCACACTTATTAAAGTATAAAAATTCTTAATAATATCTATATATTTCATACAATGAAATATAAAAAAAATGTTTTGGGGGGTTCTTCATAATTATATCATTTTTTTTGTTTTATTATAAGAATTATATTAACAATAATACAGCTATATAATTTTAGTATATTTTTTTGGAGGTAGAATTATGGCGAAATATGTATTTGTCACAGGGGGCGTTGTTTCGGGATTAGGCAAAGGAATTACAGCATCATCTATTGCATTATTATTAAAATCAAGAGGATATAAGGTTTTTATGCAAAAATTTGACCCTTATATAAATGTTGATCCGGGTACTATGAATCCTATTCAACATGGGGAAGTTTTTGTTACTTACGATGGATGTGAAACAGATCTAGACTTGGGTCATTATGAAAGATTTATTGATGAAGAACTTAACTACACATCTAATATTACAAGTGGTAAAATTTATAAATCTGTAATAGATAAGGAAAGACACGGAGATTACCTAGGTGCAACTGTTCAAGTAGTACCTCACATTACCAATGAAATAAAAAATAAAGTTTATGAAGCAGGTAATACTAGTAATGCAGATGTTGTTATTACTGAAATTGGTGGTACAGTTGGTGATATTGAATCACAATGCTTTTTAGAAGCTATTAGACAAATTCAATATGAAAAAGGTTCTAATGATACTTTCTTTGTTCATTGCACATTAATCCCCTATATTTATGGTTCAAACGAATTAAAAACTAAACCTACTCAGAATAGTGTTAGAGATTTAAGAAATCTAGGAATACGACCAGATGCTTTAGTATGTAGAGCACCATTTAATACAACTCAATCTATGAAAGAAAAATTATCAATGTTTTGTAATGTTCCAATAGAAAACATTATTGATTCCATCGACGTTACAAACATATATGATATACCTATTAATTACTATGAACAAAAGATAGACGAAATAATACTAAAACAATTCAATTTAGATATTAGAGAAGCTAATCTTGATTATTGGAAAAAACTAATAAAAACCGTAGATAATTTAAAAAAGGAAATTGAAATCAGTTTGGTTGGAAAATATACCGAATTACACGACGCCTATATATCTGTAGTTGAGGCTCTACACCATGCTGGGTATAAACATAATGTAAAAATTAATATTAATTGGATAGAATCCGAAAAATTAGAAAAAGATATCAATTTAAATGAAATATTTAAAAATTCTAAAGGAATTATAGTACCAGGAGGATTTGGAAGTCGTGGCATAGAAGGAATGATTAAAGCTATTACATATGCTAGAGAAAATGATATTCCCTATTTGGGTTTATGTCTAGGCATGCAATTATCTGTTATTGAATTTGCAAGAAATGTATGTGGTATTAAAGACGCTAATTCAACTGAATTTGATCCAATTTGTGAAAACCCTATTATAGATTTAATGGCCGATCAAAAAAGTGTTGTTAACATGGGTGGTACTTTGAGATTAGGCAACTATGAATGTACATTAAAGAAAGAAACTCTAGCATATGCAGATTATAAGAAAGATAAAATACTAGAAAGACATAGACATCGATATGAATTTAATAATAAATATAAAGATTTATTAGAAAAAAATGGCATGATTATCTCAGGAAAGAACGAACAAGCTGATTTAGTAGAAATAATTGAATTATCAAAACATAAACATTTTATTGCTTGTCAATTTCATCCGGAGTTTAAATCACGGCCTACCAAACCACATCCACTATTCGATTCTTTTATCAAAGCTAGTAAAGAAAAATAAATAAACTAAAGGCCACTATAAAAGTATATTAAAAAGCTTAAAATTATTATATAATTTAATTTAAGGAGAATGATAATATGGATGAAATAAAGAAAAAAAATTATTTAAAGAGAAATACATTTATGAATTCAGTAGATAGTAATAAAATATGGTCTAAATCTATGAAAGCACCCGAAATAAAAATATTATTAGAAGATTTAGAAAAAGAGTTATTAAAACACGATTTTGATATAGATAAAAACTTTATAATGAATCCAAGAAGGACAACATTAAAAAAAATGATAGAAGAACAATTACAAAGAAATGATAATAATATAAACGAACTTGTTACTGATTCATTATTCAATTTTTGGGAATTTATAGAAGATGAATATCCGGGAGGAACCAGTGGTATAATAAATGTTTGTAAAGAGCTCGACATTTCTCCAAAAGAATTTGAAATAATTGATAAAACATATAGAGATAGAGGAATTATTAGTGCCCAAGAAAAAGATATTATATTAGAAATGATAAAAGAAATAAAAGAATATATAAGAAAAAGGGATATATAAAACCCTTTTTTTATGATGCAAAAATTGTAGAGGATGAACATACTATGTGTCCCTCATGTTCTGATATTATTGCCAATACATAAAAAAACTAACATTAATGGGATCGGTATTATTGCTAGTGATGTTATATTATATGATATTGCATAACATAGTGAAAAGGTAAAAGGAAGTTTTAAAAAAAATTTTAGTTACATAGACATATAATTGTCTTTTCCTTTTTGAAGATTCCTATCAAAATCATTTAGAGTTTTTTATATTCTTTCAACAAGTGCTTAATATTACAATCCCCATTTTTTATCGACTAGCTAATTTCAATTGGAGCAATAGTAGTCCTGTTTGAACAGGCGACTCCAAAAGTATTGATTTGTTCATCACTAAAAACATTGTAGCATAATCTTATATTTATGAAAATCATATTTAATTATTTTTTTATTTAGGAAAAAATGTAGATTTTCATGTTATAATTTAATTAGTTAATAAAGGAGGTAAATTATGAGAAAGTACAAAATTGTCGGAGGTCCACAAAATATCGTTGTTGGAAAGGGAAATTCTGAAGAGGCTTACAGATTATTTGAAGAAATCATTAATAAAGAAGTAAGTCAAGGATGGGAATATCATTCTATGGAAACCATTACAATAACTGAAAAACCAGGATGCTTTAAACAACCTATTGTTAGATATAGTTATATGTTAATTTTCTATAAAGATGAAAAATAGTGATGATCCTACTAGTATTTACTATGATAGGAAATATAACAAAGAACCTATAAATAAAAAAAGATTAACTATTATAATAATATCAGATATATTATTAACAACTATTGTGTATTTAATATTTCATAAATTATTATATATTTTTCTTTTTAACATAATTTATTATTTATTCTTGTTAAAATACGTTTTAATATTCATAGTAAAAATGTATCAAAAAATTGCTCCAATAAGCATAAGAGAAAAGTGTAGATTTGAACCTAGCTGTTCGAACTATATGCTACAATGTTTGGAAAAGTATGGGTTGTTTAAGGGATTTAAAAAAGGCATTAATAGATTAAAAAGATGTAATATTAATGGTGGAGGATATGATTATCCATAAAAAAATATTGTTTTTATAACAATATTTTTTTAATTCATTAACAAGCTTGTTATAATAACTAAAGCCACAATTATGAGTACATTTAAAAATGTATATTTTTTAAATATTTTATATTTACTTTTGTCAATATTTAAATAAACTATTAAAACAATTAAAGGAATTGCAGGAGCATAATCATTACTTCCTATCGCACCAATAACCAATAATCCTATAAAAATGCTCCATCCTTGAGCTGCTGTTAATCTATTTAGATTAAATTTAGTACTTTTTTTTGCAATATTAGAGTTATCATTTTCAAAATCATCATCATTAGAATATTCTTTTCTTAAAGACTGTAATCTATGTTTTTCGCTTGTACTGATTGAAAATGATTTATTAACTCTATAACCATTTTCATCAAAACCTGTTTTATATTTTTTTTCTGAAATTAAATCATCAATTGTAGAAACAATTTTTTTTGATATATAATCTTTCTTTTCTTTTGCATGTTCATATAATTCTTGATAAACCTCTAAACAAGAGTATAGTTTAGTTTGAATATCAGCCAGCTCAGTACGTGTTACAGAATAAGAATTATAATACTTTATTGTTGAAAACCTTGAATCATCTACAACATCGCAAACATCATTTATATAATCATTAATTATTTCATCATATTTTTCTTGTTTCTTTAATAGTTCAACAACATTTTTAAAGGTTGTTTGTAAGTGGTCTAATTTAAAATCAATACCATTATTTAAATAGGTTTTGCAAATAGAATATCTGATTAAAGCTAATGTATTATCAGGATCAAGTGTTAAAACTTCATTATAATCTTTATATGCATCATCATAATTTTTTTCTTTAAAGTTTCTATTAGCCTTTTTTAAATAATTATCTATCTTTGGTAAATTTTTAATTTCAACTTCTCCAGATATTTCTAATTTGTATTTTGCTATTGCGTCCTCAATTAATATTGCTTGTTGACAATACTTACATTTTGTAGTTTCACTTTTTTCATTTACTTCAATACTTGCTCCACAACTAGGACATTTTGCAGCTACTAATTTCATAAGACACCTCACATTTTACTTCTAAATATCATTATACCATAATTTGGTAATATTTTTATATTTCATTCAATTAATTACAATTCATAATTGTTTTCATTTGTATCATATTATTCGGTTCCTTTCCTGAGCAACAAAAAAAGCTCATCGTGTGATGAACTTAATAAATAAAAAATCGTTTGTGGCGACTTTCAATACATAATGGAGCGTGTAAGTTTATAGCTTACGGTAAGTTCTTCTTTGTAAATTGATTATACATTAAATTTGTTTTGAATTCAACACTATTTTAAAACATACTTTGTGCTTGGCCCATTTCCTATTTTAAGAAGAATATTATTATCAACCATATTATTTAAAAGAGTAGCTGTCATTGTTTTTTCCTTTTTTATTAATTCCTCTGCTTTTTTTCTTGTTATTTCGCCATTTTTATTTAAATAATCAATTATTATTTTATTCTCATCATCAGTTTTTTGTGTTGCTGTTGTGATCCTTGGAAGTTTTACAATAAAAGAAGATGGCAATGCTTCTATAGTAATAGACAAACCTATGTTTAAATAATATGAGCTTACTCTTCTAAGTCCGCTACCGATAGCTTCAACTCGCTTTAACCTCATAAATATCGATTGTAAATATTGATTCCTAGAAGCTGATAACCCAGCTAAAATATCATCTATAGTAATATTTCCATAAAGTGAACCATAACTAATAAATTCAATGCCTTCATTTTTATATATATTAATGATATTAGAAGCGTTGGTTGAATAGTCTCTATGAATTAAAGAATTTAGAATTATTTCTCTTAAAATAAATTCCGGATATTCTTCTACATCTTTTCTAACAGAATCAACAATCAATCCATATGTAGCTGAGTTAATTTTTAAATAATCTAGTGTTTTATCATATATTTCTAATAAAGACCCACTAAATTCTTTTCGATCAAGAAAATTGCTTTTTTCTAGCGAATCATATGTAGCAATTCTCATTGTAAACGGATTTTGGTCAGATAATAATAATGCCAAATTAGTATATTTGTTTTGTTCATTTAATAAATGTAAATTATTCTTTATATTTGTATCATTTATATTTATATTTATTTCTTCAAATGCACTGGAAATATAATTAAATGTTAGATTCTGATTAATCGACACTGTTGTTTCATAAGATAAATTACTATTTTTAATTATCATTTGTTTAACAGTTTCTTCTGTTGCCGGAATAGAACATGACCCATTCCTAACAAAGGTTCCTCGCAACAGCCCTTTTTCCTTAAGATAATATATATTTAATCCTTTGCTAACATTAATAGTTATAAATTCTTTTCCTTCCAGATTATTATTATTTATAGATACAAACATTGAGCAATCTGGAGAAATTTTTTGTATTATTCCATTTGATATTTTCTCTTCAATATTCTTTGAATTATCTAATCCTATCAATTCTCCATTATCATCATATCCAACTAATATAGTTCCACTGTAGGTATTAAGAAATGCTATTATTTCTTTATATATGTTTTCAGTATATTCTCTTTTGAATTCTATATTTTCGTTCTCTAGCATAGTATTCTTCACCTCTATCAATATTATACTATATTATTTGTTTTTTTATACAAAAATCGTTCAATCGTTCAATATATCGTTCAATCGTTCAACTGCTAATAAAATATTAGTTTTGATATTTAATGTTTGAGAAATGATTATATATTTTCTAAAGGTTTAATTTTTTTAATCTTAATGCTATTAATAAAAAAGAAAAAAACAATAACTGCTATATATATATAAAAGAGTTTTATATTATATATAATATTTGAAAACATGTTGATATTATAAAATTTAATATGAATTAAATAATAATTTATTAGTGCTGAAAATAGAGCTGTTATTAGAAAACTTGTTAACATGAGTATATTTGTATAATTAAAAAGCTTTGTATTAATTGTTATGTTGCTATATCCTAATAATTTTAATAAACTTATATTTTTTGTTTCCTCTTTAAAAGTATATATATAAATTTCAACAATCATAATAATTGATATTATGGATACTATATTTTTAAATACTGCTATTCGATTTATTATTTTTTTTAAATTATCTACTTTTCTTGTGTCTAATATACTCTTATTAGCTTCTATATTTAATTCATTAATATTCTTCAATACTTTATCAGAATTTTTGTAATCATCAACTATTATTAAATAATTTTTTTCATTTAATTCTCTTTCGTCTAATATATTAAATATGTCACTGCCATTCATATAGATTGTTTTATTTTTTGATAAACCAGCTATTCTAAATTTTTTGTTTTTTATTTCAATGTCATCATCTATTTTTAAATTAAATGTTCTTGGAACAATTATTTCTCCTTCTTGAATGCTTTTCTCATCATATAACAAGATATTTGTTAATGATATTTCTTCTTCTTTGTATTCAATAACTGCAGAGTAATAATTTTCTAAAACCAATACAACATGATCAATGCTTTGGATTTTTTCTTTATCTATTTCACTAGTAAAAATTGTTATTTTTCTATTTTGAATATTATCATTTAGTGTGGTATCTATTCTTTTTTGATTTGTAATATTTAAATAATAAAAAATTGTAGTGGTAAAAAAGCAGATTGTTAAGATTAGTATTAATAAATATGTGTTTGCCTTTTTAAAGTTGTAATAGAAAATGTTCATATTTAATTTTTTATTATAAATAAGCTATCAACAATGCTATTTATAAAACTCCATAGAACTGATACTCCAAAAATAATAAACAAATATTTTAGCGATAATAATACTTCCATTTTAGAAAAGAAAAATGGATAAAAAGAAATTATTAATTTTATAACTATTATGTATATAAAGGATAATATTAGAGATATTATTAGTGATGCAATCATCATAATAATATTAGATGTTATATTAAGTGTAAATATATTACCATTAGTGTATCCTAAATATCTATACATTTTGTACTCTTCTTTTTGACTAATTGTGTTTATCAATAGAAATATACTAACAAGTAATAAACAGATAATTATGATAATAAAAGAAAATATATTGCTATTTCTTTTTAATGTTTCTACTGTATCTTGATCAAATTCTGAATATGCTTCTATATGATATCCCAATTCGTTTAATTTATCCATAACGTTGTCATAATTATTGTAATTATCAATAATAATTATAGCTGAGTCTGGATTAGGGTTATAATCTATAGATTCTTTATCAGCATTTTCATAATACTTATTATATGTTTCTTTTCGAAGGTTAATATTTCCATAACAGATATTATCATTTATTTCATATTTATTAACTTTGTACAAACCTATAATTTTAGCATCAATAGTTGATATCATTATTTCATTTTCTTCGTTCAATACTTCTTCCTCAAAGGTTATAGTTTTATTTAAATATTCTTCCATTCTTATACCACTTTTACTAGATATTTTTTTTGCTTCATTGGAATCGTTTAAAGAACTATTTGGATATAGTATTTCTGGGCAAATTAAGTAGTTTTCTTTATCATCTACAAAGTTTTGTCCTTTCGTTAATATAGGAAGTGTATTATTATTAGCAATATTTATCCATATTAAACCATCTATATACTTACTTTTCCATTCTTTATTTCTTAATGAAAAGGCACCTAAGTCATATTCTCGTGATATAAAAGCAATATGTTCTATTTTTTTTAATTCATTCACGGTATCCTCATACTTATTTCCTCTTTTCCCCACTGTATACATTAAAAATTCATAATTACTTGTAGAATAGGAAGAAATATGCTCTAAAACACTTTTTTGATATGTAGATATTATGGTACCAAAAAGTAGAATTGTTGAAATTAGTAGAATCAGGATTATTATCCTTTTATTACGTAATGTTGTTCTTAACGCTAAAAATAGATTACTTTCCATTTTGTTCTACCTCTAATCCTTTATTATTTATCTTAAGTCTTATATCGGCATATTGCTTGACAGTGTTACTATGCGTTACAACTATTACGCATTTTCCTTTTTGGCTGATATTTTTTAATAATTTCATTATATTTTCTTCATTCTGTGGATCTAATGAACCAGTTGGTTCATCAGCCAATACTATTTTCGGTTCATTAGCTAGTGCCCTAGCAATTGCTACTCTTTGTTGCTCTCCTCCTGATAATTCTTTCGGATAATGATTCCCTCTATTTTCTAAATCTACTAACTTTAATAGTTTTAATGCTATATTTTTTGCTTCCTTTTTATTTTGGTGATTAATATATAATGCTAACAAAATATTTTCTTCTGCAGTTAATAATGGATTCAAGTAGAACGATTGAAAGACAAAGCCAATTTCTTTATTTCTTAGTTTTGATAACATGCTGTCACTTAAATAATTTGTTGTTTTGCCATCAATTATGATATCTCCTTTTGTTGGTTTAATAATTAGTCCTAAAAGGTTAATTAATGTAGTTTTACCTGAGCCACTTCTTCCTGATATTGTATATAGTTTTCCTGTTTCAAAACTATAATTTATATCTTTTAGAATAACCATTTCTTTTTTTCTTTTTTTGTATTTTTTTTCAATATTATTAATTTGTACTATTGCCATGATATCCTCCTTATAAAATTGTCAAAAAGGCACAAAAACGTGCCTTTTAACTACGCAAATGATGAGCTCGAACTAAAAAATGATAAATCGGCATCAACGCCCACATACGGATTATCATTTGCATCTGTTAAGTCATAATGCTCATAACTAGAATAATTATCCTCTACATGTTTGTATGAATATATTGTTAATAATATAACTGTTATAGTTGGAATTATAGCTATTATTCCAAGCATTATTATGTACTTTTTTTTATTTTCAATTCAATGACCTATTGTTTTTTTACCCATAAAAGACATTAAAAGTGTTCCCCAACAAATTGGTATATTTAAAATAATTATAATAATCGCTCCAAGTCTAGTATGAAAAAGGTGTCCATAACCAAACTGTAAGAATGCAAATAAAAACCAACCATAAATAAATAAAATAATAATATCGATTAGTATTCCTTTTGTCTTGTTATCCATATTATGCTC
>Ga0247609_10000988_pt1 | contig 35952 bp, 19 predicted proteins | sample 172DNAGHGlowgp2_FD_193487 | JGI IMG/M metagenome (GOLD analysis project Ga0247609, IMG submission 193487) | Sheep rumen microbial communities from Palmerston North, Manawatu-Wanganui, New Zealand - 1728 DNA GHGlow gp2 | ecosystem: Host-associated > Mammals > Digestive system > Stomach > Rumen ... | reverse complement strand
ACCCTCTACGTCGGTCAGATTGACGGGCGGATACGTTCCATCAACATGACTGACGGCAAGGAACACTGGGCATACGAAACGGAAGGGCAGATTGCGGCGGCACCGGTATTGACTGACATTGGAGGCCAACGACGCCTTTTTGTAGGCAGTTACGATAACTATATGTACACCCTCTCGCCACAAACCGGCCAACTGATTCACCGCGTGGAAACGGGATACTACATCAATGGTAAAGTCGCCCTCTGGCAGAACTATGCCATCTTTGGTGGGTGCGACGCCTGGGTGCGTATCATCGATGGTTCCACAGGATTAGCCACGGACTCCCTTCTGCTCGATGCCTATATCCCTGCCTGGCCTGTACTGGACGACAATTATGCCTATATCGCCGACTATCAAGGCGACGTGTATGAACTGACTCTGAAGGACGGACATATTGCCAACCACCGCAAACTGCGCGCCGCTGGCGAGGAAGATGACGGTGGAATGATTTCCGTGCCTGTGGTCACGCCTGATGTGGTATTCTTGTTGACACCTGACCGCCAGTTGGTTTGCCTCGACCGTAAAAACGGGAAAGAACGATGGCATTCCCCACTCAAAGGCGACACAGGAGAGAGCACTCCCATCCTGGTGGACGACCGTTTGCTGGTATGTACCAAAACGGGAGTGGTTACCATTCATGATGCCTCCACAGGACAACAACTCTGGGAATATGAGACAGGTGAGCAAATCATTGCCCAGCCTATTGTCGGCGACGGGCGCTTTTATATCCAGACAGCTCGCGGCACATTGTTATGCTTTGGAGAGACAGTGAAACCATAAAAGATGAAAGAAAGAAAATGGCATATATAGAATTGCGTAACATACAAAAACACTTTGCCGACGGAAGTGGCAGTGTCCGGACTGTGCTTGACGGACTTCACCTAGAGGTGGAGCAAGGTGGTTTTGTGGCTGTGACCGGCGTGTCGGGAACGGGAAAGACCACATTGCTGAACATCCTCGGTACCCTCATCAAACCAGACGGCGGCGACTACCTGTTGGGAGGAGAAGTTGTCTGTTACGATGACGAGAGCCGTCTGCTGGAGTTGCGCAACCGTCATATTGGTTTTATGTTCCAGGACTACCGTCTCTTGCCTCAGTTCACAGCCTGGCAGAATATTCTGTTGCCCATCATGGCAATCCGCAAGAAAGCGACAGCTGAAGACGAGGCCTGGGCCAAGGAACTGACCTGTCAGATGGGCATTAACTCCATCCTGCAACAGTTGCCTGAGACACTCTCTGGTGGTGAGAAGAGCCGTGTGGCACTGTGCCGTGCACTCATCATGCACCCCAACCTGTTGCTTGCAGACGAACCCACAGGACAACTCGACAGCCAACACGCCCATGAGGTGGGTCAACTACTGAAAGAAGTGAACCAAAACATGGGTACTACCATCATCTTGGTGACACATTCAGAGCAACTCGCCCTCATGGCTCAAAAGAAATATGTTTTAAAAGACGGAAAATTGTGAATACTGAAAGCCGTTCATATTATCAGAGGTTCTACCGGCTCATCGCCATTGCGGTTGCCGTGATGACAGCCGTGCTTACAGGAAGCCTAATGCTGGGCGATTCTGTACGTGGTTCGTTGATGGCCCGTGTCAACGAACGACTGGGCAATGCAGAGACTCTGATACAGACAGGAACAGGTTTTCTCAACGATTCCATCTTGAGTCATAGTCTATTGGCCACTTCACACGGCTATCTGCTTGCAGAGGGATTCATCTCTTCAAATGGCCAGATGATTCCAGTCACAGTCTGGGGCACAGCCGATGATTCACTGCAAGAAGGTGAAGCCTTGCTGAACGAGCCGTTAAAGAAGGAAACAGGGACAGGCACCGTCGTGTTGCATCTGCCTTCCAACAATTTGGTGGGTTCTGGTTCACTCTTTATCTCCCAGAGTTACGCCACTCAGTTACGACTTACCGTGAAGGGCACCAAATCGGGAAAAGACGGAGGGAACATACTGCTTCACAACGAACAAGTCCGTCCGTTCAATATCTTCATCAACCGCAAGCAATTAGGAGAAGCTTTAGGAGTGACAGGTAAAGTCAATGTGGTGCTGTCGCCCGAACGATTCAGTCCTTCCGACTTCCAGCGCATCTGGCGCCCCGAATACTCGGGAACGCAAATCCATGACAACATCGTCAGCACCGACCGTGTGTTCCTTCCCCAGCATGTTGTGGATTCGTTGAAACCATCCGCCCGTTACCTGGCCTATTTCGTCAACAGTCTGGGCAGTATTCCATATTCCTTTGTGACGGCCACAGACCAGTTGCATGGTGATGAGACCATCTTGAGCGACTACGCCGCCCAGCGGATGAATGCACACGTGGGCGACTCCATCACAATGGACTATTATGTGTCACAAGGCGGACTGAAACAACTCAAGACACGCAGCCATCGTTTTATCATAAGCCAGATAGTACCGCTTACGCAGTTGATGGAACAGTCGGAATTGATTACGGCCGACTTCCCAGGACTGTCTGGAGTAAAACATTGTACCGACTGGGACAGCGACCTTCCCATCGACATGAGCCGAATCACTAGAGCCGATGAGGACTACTGGGATGAATACCGGCAGACCCCAAAGGCATTGGTAAGCCTTGATGCCGTTGGACATGACTGGATAGGCGCATATGGGGCTGCCACAAAAATACAGGTTTCCTCACCATCATCTCTCCACAACCTGACGCCGGAGTCCTTCGGCATTGCAGTGGTGCAACCCCGTGAAGCAGCACTTCACGCCGCTCAGAACGGTACCGATTTCGGTATGCTTTTCCTAGCATTAGGTTTCTTTATCATCATTTCAGCCATCCTGCTGATGCAGAACCCATTGTCAGAAATGTACCATCTGCGGCGTTCCGAGATACAACTTTACGGCATGTTGGGATTCAGTCGAGGGAATGTGTTCAGAAGACTTTTCACAGAGGCTCTGCCCATCGTGCTTATCGCATCCCCCATAGGCGTGTTGTTGGGACTTGGCTATGCCGCGCTAATCTTATGGTTGCTGTCTGGTCCTTGGAGTGGAGCCACACAAACCGACGGCTTTACCCTTCATGTCAGTCCTATCACTACGGTAGTGGCGTTTGCGGCGAGCGTACTTGTTGCAGTCGTAGTGCTTGCCTTAGCAATCAAGGCAGTCTTCAGACTCCAAAAGCCACAGAAACCTCAACCCAAAGCCTCATCTCTTTTGCGTGCCTCGCTCCACTACTATCGCCACCAGCACCGTCTGTCGTTCTGGACCCTGGCCCTTGGTGTGCTTGTCGTGTTTGCCGTTGGTCTGAATCGCCCCGATTTCAGCCATACCTCAGAAAAAGCCACAGGAGGCTATACCGTCTTTGGTGAGAGCCGTATACCTATACAATATGACTTAAACACAAGCGCTGGACGTCATCACTTGCACTTAGACAACCTGTCCACAAATGTCCGTTTCCTGCAACTGCCCAAACACACAGAGGATGAGGCCAGCTGTCTGAACCTGAACAAAGTGGAGACTCCCTCTGTATTGGGAATGACAGACGCAGGAATGAAAGACTTTGGCATCGACGTGGACTTGATGGCGTTGAAAGAAACAGGTCTTATTCCCCTTGCTATCGACGAGGAAGCGTTGATATGGAGTATGATGCGCCAAGTGGGCGATACCCTAACCTATCACTCAAGTGATGGACGTAGCGTAAAAGCCATCATCGTCACGACATATCCCACAGGCATCCTGCATGGCAATGCCATCATCCCCATGGAAGCCTTCCGCCAGTTATGGCCAGATGAGACAGGGAGCCGCATCCTTCTGATGGATGGTGCTGACCCTAAAGAACTCACCACCCTTTCCGATTACGGACTCACCGTCACCACCACCATTGACCGATTGCTCCGGTTCTTTGAGGTGACCGACACCTACCTCAGCATCTTCCTCTCCCTTGGAGGCCTGGGATTATTGCTGGGACTGGCCAGCCTGTTGATTGTCGTTCGCAAGAACTTGGCGGCACGCAGGGAGGAAATACGTCTGTATCAGACTCTTGGATTCCCGACTGAGAAAATCGTCAGTCAACTCCGCCGTGAGCAACTCATCGTTCCATTGCTAGCCATTCTTACAGGCGCACTTGGCAGTCTTGTCAGCATCAGCGCCAATGTAGGTGGAGCAGGACGTACGACATGGATAACAGCCATCGTGCTATTTCTATTGATACTGTTTTTCACATGGATAATCATTTATAAAAGTATTAACAATAAAACTATTCAACAATGAGAAATTCAATTTTTCTTTTGGCACTCATCGTCAGTGCCTGCACAACTGCTCAGACACCCAAGTTCACTCCAGGTGCCAGCGTGAACGGTTGGCGTGGTCCTCAGAACAATGGTTCCTACCCTGACACAGGCCTGCTCAACGAATGGCCGGCAGAAGGACCTCAGCAAATCTTCGAAGTGGAGGATGCCGGCAAGGGATACTCCAGCGCACAGGTCGTAGGCGACCGCATCTATCTGACCGGTCTGAATGACCAGGAAGACAAGGAACAACTCAACTGCTACAAACTCGACGGCACAAAGGTCTACACCGTGGAATATGGTAACCACTGGAGTGGTTCCTACCCCGAGACCCGCACCACAGCCACCTATAGCGACGGCCGTCTCTATGTGGTCAGCGGCATGGGTGAGATTGTATGTATGAACGCAGAGGACGGCAAGATTCTCTGGAGTGTCGATGGTGGTTCGAAGTTTGGACGCAAGACAGGTATGTGGGGTACGAGCGAGTGTCCACTGGTCTATGACGACAAGGTGATTTACACCCCTTGTGGCGACCAGACCACCATTGTGGCGCTGAACAAGTTCACTGGTGAGGAGATATGGAAGAGTCGTGCCTTGGGCGACAAGAGCGGCTATGTGACTCCAATTCTCATCGAGTACAAGGGCAAGCGACAGATTATCGGCTCCACCGCACTCAATGTCTTCGGCGCCAATCCCGAGACAGGTGAGATAGAATGGACTTTCGACGACTGGGGTCCCAAGCACTATGGCAACTCTTCCCGCTGGGACAACATCGCGCCCAATTCCCCACTCTACCGCGACGGCAAAATCTTCCTCTGCCACGGCTATGACATCAACGGTTTCCAGCTGAAACTTGCTGACGACCTGAAGAGCGTCAGTGTGGTATGGCGCACAGAAACACTCGACACCCATCACGGCGGCTATGTGCTTGTAGGTGACTATATCTACGGTTCCAACTGGGTAAACAACAACCAGGGCAACTGGTGCTGCATCGATTGGAACACAGGCGAGACTAAATACGAGACCGCATGGCAAGGCAAAGGCAAGGGTTCTATCATCGCTGCCGACGGCAAACTCATCTGCTACGACGAGCGCCGTGGTACAGTGGGATTGGCAAAAGCCACCCCTGAGGGTTTCAACGTGACCAGCGAATTCCGTATCACAAAAGGAAGTGGTCCCTATTGGGCACACCCCACCCTCTCCAATGGCATCTTGTATGTTCGTCATGCGAATGCATTCTACGCTTACAAACTCAAATAAAAAATGAAAGGATTTACAGGTGAATTATTAGGGACTTTTGTCCTCACTCTTTTCGGTTGCGCCTCGGTGGCCTGCGCCGTGCTGTTTGGTGAATACGTCAGTATCTTCCAAGTGGGCATGGTGTGGGGTATCGGAGTGACGCTAGCCATTTATCTGACACGTTACCTATCGTGCGCGCATCTCAACCCAGCTGTTTCTGTTGCTATGGTAGTAGCTGGCCGTATGAAGGCCGGCAAACTGCCCGTTTATCTCTTGGCGCAGTTCCTTGGTGCCATTCTCGCTGGTTTCACACTCTACTTGCTCTTCGCACCCTCCATTGCCAACTACGAGGCAGTGAAAGGCATCGTGCGCGGAACGGAGGCAAGTGTGGATACCGCACGTATGTTCGGTGAGTTCTATCCGAATCCCGGTGATGCTTCCATAGCTTCAGTATCGTTGCCCTTAGCGATGTTTGCTGAGGCCTTTGGCACTTTTCTCCTGGCTCTATTCATCTTCTTCCTGACGGAAGGATGCAACGTAGGTCGTCCCAGCGAACCACTGCAGCCTTTATTCATAGGTTTGACAGTAGCGAGCATTATATTCTTTATAGCCCCTCTGACACAAGCAGGACTCAATCCTGCACGTGATGCCGGTCCCCGGTTGGTCGCATATCTGTTGGGATGGCATGCTGCAGCCCTACCCGACACCGTAGGTGGTTGGTTCTGGGTATATATCCTGGCCCCCATCCTGGGAGCGGTCGTCGCAGCGCTTTGCTTCCGTTTTTTCCTTGAGCCATTACTGGTTTCCAAGAACAAAGAAGACAAACAATGTTGTTGTAAAAAATAAAAAATGAGATGATGAAACAGTGTAGAATTATTCTTGTAGGTGGTTTTCTCGGAGCTGGGAAAACTACCCTTATCTGGCGGGTTGCCGAACGTCTGATGTCAGCTGGCAAAGGTGTAGGCCTCATCACCAACGACCAAGCCCCAGAACTGGTGGACAGCGAATTGCTTCGCCGCCAGAATCTTGCCGTCAGCGAAGTGGCAGGCAGTTGTTTCTGCTGTAACTTCAATGGCTTCACGGACGCGGTGAAACAGGTATCGGAAGGTGCAGACTACGTCTTGAGCGAGCCTGTAGGCAGTTGCGCCGACCTCTCTGCAACCATTCTCCAACCGCTAAAGAAATATTGGAACACGACTTTGCTCATTGCTCCATTGACAGTACTGGCAGACCCTGGCCGACTGGCTTCCATACTCCAAGGAGAACAGGCAGGACTGCATGAGGATGCGGCTTATATCTATCGCAAACAGTTGGAGGAAGCCGACATCATTGTCATCACCAAGTCCGACACCTTGTCGGTTGAGGAGATGACGCAGCTAAAAGCAAAGACAGCAGAAGCCTTCCCCAAGAGCCGCGTGATGAGCGTCAGTGCAGTGACAGGCGAGGGTCTGGACGAGTGGCTGGCTGATGTCACCACCCGTACTGATGCAGGAAAGCGTTTGCTTGACATCGACTACGACCGTTACGCCCACGGCGAAGCAGTTCTTGGCTGGCTGAATGGAACCGTCATGCTCCACGCTCCCAAACCAACGGACTGGGATGAATTCCTCAAGAACCTCATCAAAGAATTGCAAAGTGATTTTGAGCAAGAGACGTTGGCTGTAGGTCATGTTAAAATCATCGCTGAGAGTGGCAAGGATTATGCTGTGGCCAACATCACTGGGGCAGATTGTACGCTAACCTTGCGCCCCGGAGTGGGAAGCAGTACAGATGTGCGATTGATTATCAACGCCCGAGTGGAGTGCCCGCCCGAGTATCTGGACCAATTGGTACGCAACGCACTTGTTCAATCTATCAACGGACGATATACCGAGGAAGTTCTGGCCTGGCGCTACCTTCAGCCCGGCCGTCCGAATCCCACCCACCGATTCAGTGAGGTCGTGGTTTGATGACTTGATAAAATGACAGTTTACATGTAGGGGCGCGATGTTTCGCGTCCCTATTTCTTCAACATCAGCTGAGACACAAAAGAAATATCTGATTTTCTTGTGGATGTCAGAAATAGTTGGTATTTTTGTAAAGTCAAACCAATGAATAATAACAAATGAAAGCAATATCCACAACAAATGCTCCCGCAGCTATTGGACCCTACAGTCAGGCTATTGTAGCAGGCAACACGGTATATGTATCAGGACAACTGCCTATTGACCCAGCAACAGGTGAATTCGCCGAAGGAGGCATCAAGGCATTGGCCGCTCAATCGCTGACCAACATCAAGAACATCCTCGCCGCTGAAGGTATGGAGATGAGCGAAGTGGTAAAAGTGACAGTGTTGCTACGCGACATCAAAGACTTCGCAGCAGTGAACGAGGTCTATGCACAGTTCTTCAGTGCTCCCTACCCTGCACGAAGCGCCTTCGCAGTAGCCGCTCTACCGAAAGGTGCAGACATCGAAATTGAAGCAATAGCAGTCAGACGTCAAGACTAAACCGTAGACAAGGACTCAACCGACATCATGATATATTTACCCGCAGAATGGCATCATCAATCGGCTGTTCAACTCACTTGGCCACATAGTGGCACCGATTGGGACGAACTGCTTGACAAGGTAGAAGAATGCTATTACCGTCTTGCCCGAGAAATCAGTCTTCGAGAGCTGTTGCTCATAGTGGCTCCTAATGTCACCGAGGTGCAAAACTGTCTGGAAAGCGGTCTGTATGGACGCATACCTGAAGATGAGCGCATCAGTCCTGACTCGTTGTTGCATCGTATATGTTACTTCAGTTGTGACACCAACGACACCTGGGCGCGCGACCATGCCTTCCTGACCTGTCTGGACGACGCAGACCCTTCACGTAGGATTCTGATGGACTTCCGTTTCAACGGATGGGGCATGAAGTTCGCCGCCAATTTCGACAACCAGATCAACAGCCATCTCTCTCAGTCTGGTCTGTTGGACGGTGTCTATCTCGACTGCCGTGACTTCGTGCTAGAAGGAGGGTCGATAGAAAGTGATGGTAAAGGTACTATCCTCACTACCAGTTCATGCCTGTTGGCTCCCAACCGCAACGAACCCCTTGATAAAAAAGGCATCGAGCAGTCTTTGCACAACATGCTCAATGCCAAGCGCATCCTATGGCTTGAACATGGATTTCTGGCTGGTGACGACACCGATGGACACATCGATACCCTCGCACGTTTCTGCAACGCCCATACCATTGCATATGTGGAATGTAACGACCCTGATGACGAGCATTACGAGGAATTAAACTTGATGAAAAAGGAATTGGAGTCATTCTGTACCTTCGACGGCAAACCCTACCATCTTGTAGCTCTGCCCTTGCCTACTGCAATCTACGATGATGATGGCAACCGATTGCCTGCCACATACGCCAACTTCCTCATCATGAACGATGCTGTGCTTTGCCCGACCTACAATCAGCCAGAAAACGACGCTCTTGCCATTAAGGCGCTCTCTGAGGTGTTTACCGACCGTGAGGTGGTTGGGGTGGATTGCACTGTCCTCGTCCACCAGCATGGTTCCCTCCATTGCTCCACCATGCAATATCCTGATTAAATTTACAAGTGGGAAGGACTTCGTTTTTGCTCTGATTCTTTCGGTCAGATTGTTCCCTATTGCAACAATCCAGCAGCTTTCAAGTAACGGGATTTCATAAGGAAGAGGTTGCAACGTGCCTCGACATCGTCGGCATAAGCCTTTTGCCAGAGAGACTGGGCTTCAAGATGCTCAGTGAGGGTTTCGTAGCCCACATCAAACTGCTTTCTGGACATTCGCACATTCTCCTCAGCTTGTTCCAAAGACTTAGCCGTCATCTTCACTTCCGCTATCGCCTCATTGAGGTTGTTGGCGGCTTGTGTGAGTTCAAGCGTCATCTTGTTGTTGAGGTCTTCGCGTTCGAGACTAGCCAACCGTTCCTCAGCCTTGGCAATCCTTACCTTATGGCTTCCCTCGCCAAAATGAAAGACGGGAAACTTTAAGGTGACCATCGCTGAAGCTGCACCATTGTCTATCAGTCTTTTTCCATCGAGTTTCATGCCGTTGATGTAGGTGTAACCACCAGTCAACGCCACATTGGGCAGATAGTCGCTCTTCGTCAGCTTCACTTGTTCGTGTGCCAACTCCATTTTCTGATTGAGCATCTCATACTCTGGACGATTGATAATCAGTAAAGGGTCGACGACAACACCCTGATTATCCGCTTCCTTCAGTTCTGTCGCATCCACATCGATGTCTGCATCAAGCGGTTTTCCTATATAATAACACAGGTTCATCTTGGCCAACCGCACAGCATTGTTGGCTTTCTGAATCGACAATTCCACTTCGTTCTGCTTCACCTGCACTTTCAACACATCATTGCGGGTGCGCATCCCATGCCGGAATGCACTCTCCACATTCTTATAGAGTTCGTCCAGCATGGTCTTGTAGGCTTCAGCCACCTTCACCATCTCCTTGGCCCTAACCACCATGGTGTAAGCCTCGTCGGTGGCAACAATCACCTCCGACTCAGTCTTTTTGATATTGAGTCCGGCAATCTTTTCCCCTATTTTCGACATGTTGTAGGCAGCGGAGACCTTTCCTCCCATATAAAGGGGCTGTTCAAACATCACGCCTCCGAGAAACACATTGTCCATCTTGAATTTCATCTTCTGTGCAGGGAAATCGGCATACTGGTTGAGTGTATATGTGCCGTCGGCGTTCATTGTCACATTGGGAACGAACTGCCCAGCGGCATCGTTGTAGGTGTAGATAGGCAGATGTCCTCCCGGAATCTTCACATCGCTTTTGCCAAAACTATAAAGGTCGGCAGCCACAATGTCAAATTTGGGTAAGAAATTGGTTTTGTAAAGGCGGACAGTATGTGAAGACTTTTCCTGCTCCACTCTCGACTGCTCCACCTGTTTGTTGTTCTCCACAGCCGCCTGACGGCATTGTTCGAGGGTCATGGTCTGTGCAGAGCCAAAGGCAGTGTATGCCACGGCCGATATCATGAAAAGCAAACGTTTCATATTCATCATTGTTATTTTATCTTGAAGAACAAAGAATAGAGGACTGGAAGGAAAATCAGTGTGACGAGTGTTCCCACCATGAGGCCGCCCATGATGGTCACAGCGAGCGACCCGAAAAGCGCGTCGGTGATGAGCGGTATCATACCCAGCACTGTGGTAGCAGCAGCCATGGCCACAGCCCTTAGTCTGCTCTTACTACTTTGTATCAACGCTTTCTTTGGTTCAATTCCCGATTGAATCTCCGCATCTATCTCGTCCATCAGCACAATACCGTTCTTGATAATCATGCCAATGAGTCCGAGCACACCGACTATCGCCACGAAACCGAAGGACTTGCCCGAAATGAGCACTGCCGGTATCACACCTATCAGCACGACAGGAATGCAACAGAAAATGATGACGGGTTTCTTATAGTCCTTGAAAAGAAGGATGAGAATGCCTATCATGATGAGAATAGCCAGTGGGAAGTTGTTGAAGAGGTAACGCATCGACTGGTCGCTAGCTTTCTTCTCGCCTTCCCAAGTCATGGAATATCCTTCAGGCAGATGCAATTGCTGAAGCTGCGCCTCAAGACTCTGCCGTGCCACCTCTGTTCCTTCTCCTGGCGCGGGGCTGCATTGCACACGCTGAGAGCGTTGTCCGTTGTATCGAACCACCACAGGGTCTTCCCAATGGATATCGACCGTCTTTGCCACTTGGGAGAGAGGCACTGTGCTGGTCAGCTGTTCCAAGATGGATTGCTTGGTGATTTGTCCCGACATGAGTTTACCGAGGCTCAAGTTGTTGAGCAATCCATTAACATTAGGCATGAGTCCAAACACAGAGGCATTATTGAGGTCCTCGAGTCGGTTTCCTTGGTTGTCAGTGCAATTGACATAGATATTCTCAGGATGAATACCGTCATAGAAAGTACCTATAGGCACACCACCCGTATAGGATAGCATAGAGAGTCCGATGTCGCTTCGGCTCAACCCTACCCTTCTGGCATCAGGCTGGCTGTATTCCACCATCAACACAGGAACTTTGGGTTCCCAATCGGTGGTAGGAAGACACAGTTTGCTGTTGTTTGCCACCATCGCCATCGTTGAGTCCGTCAGTCGGTGCAACACCTCTGGGTCGGGACCGCAGAACACCACTTCAATGGGGAATTTCTTATACATCAGGTTGTAGCGCTTCAGCTTGACGTAAGCCTGTGGATAGCGTTTAGTGAGAGTGTCCTGAATCTCATCGATATTATCCACCAGTTTTTTTGACGACTTGAAATCTACGATTAATTCTCCGTATGACAGAGATGGTGTGGCGATGGAACGTACAAGGTTGTAGCGGCTTGGCGTTCCTCCGAGCGATGTGGTGACATGAGTCACTTCATCGCGTGACTGCAAGTACTCGCGAATCTCATTCAGGTCGCTTTCCACCTGGGTGTAGTTAGTGCCCTCGGGCAGTTTGTACTCCATATAGAGTTGGTCGTACTCCATGTCAGGGAAGAAAGCCTGCTTGACATATTTGAAGGCAAAACTACAAAGGAAAAGCAGTCCTATAGTGGAGACAATAATAATTATGCGGTTGTTGAGTGCCACATTCAGCACCTTATCCAATATCCTATAGGATTTTCCGGAATATTCTTCTTTCTTTTCCTCATCCTGCTTGTCCTGTTCTTTCTTTTTTGGCAACCACCTGTCCGCCATGAGCGGCACATGTATAAGCGCGAGAATCCAGCTCAGCAACAGGGAAACGGCCAGTACCACAAACAGGTCGTGCACATACAATCCGGTGGTGTCGGGACTTAGGAAAATAGGCAGGAAAGCCAGGATGGCGATAAGTGTTGCTCCGAGCAGTGGCATGGCAGTTTTTCCTCCAATGCTTGTCAGTGCCTCGAAACGCGAGTTGCCGTTTTTCAGATCCACCAGAATGCCATCGACAATGACAATGGCGTTGTCTACCAGCATACCCATTGCCACAATCAGAGAGGCGAGCGACACACGCTGCAGGGTTCCGTCCATGCGCCCAAGAATCAAGAATGAGCCCAGGACAATAACCACAAGGCTGATGCCAATGATGATTCCACTTCGCAATCCCATCGTGAAAATCAGTACCACCACAACGATAAGCACCGACTCGAGCAAATTGATCAGGAAAGTACCGAGAGCGTTGCTCACTCTCTCCGGCTGGAAAAAGACCTTATGGTACTCGATGCCGACAGGCATTCGGTTCTCTATGCTCTTCAGTTTCTTCTGCACATTCGCACCAACCTTAAGAATATCGTACTTCGGTGAGCATGCGATGGAAATGGCCAGTGCGTGTTCTCCATCGTAGAGCAACTGATTACGTGTAGGTTGCTCATAACCTTTCTCCACCTTGGCGATGTCTTTGATTTTCAATTGGTCATTGTCGTGTCCTTGTATGAGCATCTCCTCGATGTCATCCACCGTTTTGAACTTGTCGCTCACGCTTACCCTGACACGACTTGTGCCATTTTCGAAATAGCCAGAATAGACGGTGGAGTTTTGTCCGTTGAGTGTCTGAATCACCTCCACGGGCATCACCCCCATATTAGCCATTTTGTCCTGCAGCAAGTTGATGTTGATACATTCGGTGCGCTTGCCGTAAATATCGACTCTTGAGACACCGTCAATGCTCGACACCTCGCGTTTGATGAGTTCGGCATAATCCGACATCTGGCGGTCGTTGAGTCCATCCCCGGTGAGGGCATACATCATGCCAAACACCTCGCCGAAATCGTCTTTCACAATGGGTTTTCTGGCTCCTTCAGGAAAGGTTGTTGCGGCATTGTCCACCTTACGCCGCAAGATATCCCACTGTTGCTGCAACTCGTTGGTCTTGGTTGTGGCATCGAGTTCCACGCTGATGATGCTCAAGTCGTTGTAGGAGTAACTTTCAAGATTGGCCACTCCCGACATCTCATTGATGGCTTTTTCGAGAGGGTCGGTGATTTCCAACTCCACTTCATGAGCAGAAGCACCAGGGAAAGTAGTGACTATCATCGCCAGTCTCACTGGAATGGAAGGGTCCTCAAGTTTACTCATCTCTATTGCAGCCTTGATACCTCCAAAACAGAGGCAAAGGATAATGAAATAGATGAGTTTCTTATTGTTGAACGCCCATGCGCTGATATTCATGTTCATAGCAAGCCTCCTATATTAGATTTGCTGGCAGTGGGAAGTGGTTTGACTCTCTGTCCATTGGTGAGTTTATGCACACCGGCAGTCACTATCCTTTCATACCCCTCAAGTCCGTTGGTGACAATGGCCTTCCCTTTAGATGTCAGACGGCTGACCTTCACTTCCCTTCTGTTCACCTTGCCAGTCTTGTCGTCATAGAGATAGACGAACTGCTTGCCTTCAGCCTCGAAAAGCGCCTCTTTAGAGATGGAAATAATCGTACCCTCATCCGTTGCTCGTTCAATCTTTACCATTGTGGTCATGCCAGGAGTGATGTTAGGATCAACAGGTCCGTTGAAACGCAGGCGCACATTATAGAGTTGGTTGTTGTTAGCCTCGTTGTTGATGCGAGAAACAGAGAGAGGATATGTTTTACCTGGAATGACATCGAAAGAACAACTATAGGAAAGGAAGTTTGCCCTTTTTGCGAAGTCGTTGCTACTGAGGTTGATTTCGACCTCTGTGTTCGCTCCACTGGATATAGAGACAATAGGCATTCCCTGCGCGACGGTCTCACCCGCTTCATGATAACGAGCGGACACATAACCGCTGATAGGCGCCACCAGTTTGGTGTCGTTAAGTTGGTTGCGGGCATTGTTGAGTTTTTCTGTAATCTGCTGAAGCCCGAAGCGGGCCTTGTCGTAATTGTTGGCGGTTGTGCTGCCTTCTTGATACATAGCGATAATACGTTCGGCCTCCGCCTTCACCGACTGATATTCGGCCTCAACAGCCTTATACTGAAGGTTATAGTCGCGAAGATCCATTTCAGCAATCACTTGTCCTTTTTTGACATAATCACCCTCTTTGACACGCATGCTTACAATGGGACCTGACACACGGAAGGAAACATTCACCTCATCAGCGGGTTTTGTCCGACCAGGATATTCAAGGATACGGGCAGAGATGGCGCCATCAACAGCCTCCACCTTCACATACGGTACATGATCGACTTCTTCCTTGCTTTTCTCGCCACATGACGTCAACGTGAGGACAGCAGCAAGAATGAGTACAGGAAATAAACAAACTTTTCTCAACATAGTTCTATCAGCGTTTCTATTGATTCGGGAAACTAAAAATGATGTTTTACCATGCAAATGTCTGCAAAATCAGTGGATAATTCAAGTTTTCAATGACACAAAAATTGTCCTAAAGGTCGAATTTAAGAAGTTTAACATAAAAAACGGGCGGTCCAGCCCAAACACCTAAACCGCCCGCTATAAAAACATTGTTTTTTACTACCCTATTTTTCTCATCAGGTCACCAAGTTGTTGGAAGACCATCTCAAAGGTCATGCCATATCGCTCGAGTTCGCGTTTGGCTTTCACAATCGTCCCCCCCTTGTTGACATCCACGTCTTTCAGAATACTCATGTAGCGATGGAATTCAGCGGGAATCATGTTACCACGACCGGCGTCTTGCCGTGTGATATTGCGTGGATTGAGGTAGTTGTCATACTGTTTTGTGCACTGTCGGCATGCTTCACGTATCTTGGCTATGCCAGAAGTGGCCGTTGATGGGTTACTCAATTCTTTCACGCCTTGACTGAACCATTCTTGGCACTTGTAGGTCATAGCGTCGGCCACCATGTCGGCATCTTTCAGATGCACTGCGCCTTTGGTTTTATCCGATAAGATCTTAAAGTTTTCTGTGCCATAACTCTCTGGATGAAGGTCGCTCTGCACAACGGTCTGGTCGGCCTTTTTGGCAAAACGGTCTGCAAAAGACTGTTCTGCCGCCACGAATTCATTAGCCGTCTCGAAGTACTTGCGGTTGTAGAGTTGCTCTGTCTTCGTCTGGTCGAAAAACACGGGTTTGCCAGTTTTAGGATCATCATAATAGAAGGTGACATCGTGGTCATAAGTGATTTTTTGGCCTTCTTTAAGTGCTTGTTGAGTGGATGCAGAGGCATTGAATGTCTTGATTTCACTTGGATCCACATGCAATTCTTTAGCCAGTTCAGCCTTCACCTTGAGTTCAGCTGTGGTATGAATACTCGAAATCTCCTTGTTGAATTTTGCGCGAGTATTCTTCAAACCACCATCTTTGTAGTTGGCCAATAGACTCATTGCGTTTTTGTCCTTTTGAATCTCAAGGGCCAATTCCTTCTTCAGTTTGGCATTCACAGGCGAATCATCAAGCATTTCTATAGCAGCACGGTAGTTCTCAATCTTCTCCCTACCGAGTTCGAGTCCTTCTATCTCCGCTTTCTGCATTTTGACCTCATCCATCGTGTAATGCCGATCGTAGCCAAGTTGTTTTGGTTTTGGAGACTCGTCCATACCGATGGACTTGTGCTTCACAGTACCGTCTTCCAAAGCGGGCCTCTTTACTGTGCCGTCTTCCAAAGCGGGTTTCTTCACAGTAGCATCGTCCAAAGCGGGTCTCTTCACAGTGGCATCATCCAAAGCAGGTCTTTTCACTGTGGCATCGTCTAAAGCGGGTCTCTTCACTGTGGCATCATCCAAAGCAGGTCTCTTCACTGTAGCATCGTCTAAAGCGGGCCTCTTCACTGTGGCATCGTCCAAAGCGGGTCTCTTCACTGTGGCATCATCCAACGACACTTTTTGTGTTCCACCTCTCAAGTTATTGCCTTTGTTCAGGGAAATGTCCGCTTTTGCTTTCACCGCCTTAGTATCGACGATGGCCTGCTTCACACTTCGTCCCTTCGTGATGTTGCCATAATACTCTTTGGCCTTGGCTTTGAGGTTTTCAGGAGTGAGTCCTGCCTTGGTGGCCCCCTTCTTGAGCATTCCCATACCAAGGTCGGAAACCTTCTCCATGATATACTCACGTGCCACGACCTTCACGCCACAGCAGAATGCGCCGAAGACGCTGTCGCCTCCCTTATCGACGTAATTCTTCATCTCGCGCACCACCTCCATGGATGTGAACACCACCTCAGAGCAACCTAAGGTGAAGACTCCGAGAGCCATGCGCGAGAAGAAGCCTAAGGAGTCTTCCACCTCCTTGCCCTTGGCCATGAAAGCATCGAAGAACATCATAAGTTCGTCGCCTAATGTCACTTTCTCCGCCTCAGCATTGGCTCCGGCAAAGGTGCCTTGGAGGAAACAAGTCCATATACGCCGTACAGTCCTCAACTGTTCCTTGTCGTAGCCGTAAACGGCATCATAACCGTCGAGCATGGTCTGTATATAACGGTCGAGCGGTGCGAGGTTTTTCAGATAACCATGGGTGAAGATGACGCTCTGGATGCGAATGAGATTCTCAGCGATGCGCTCGTCATCCTTCAACTGTGCCATACCGTCCGCCGTGTCCTTGCTCTGTCGAACGGGCTGAGAGTGGAGACTCACTTCCTTCTCCAAGTTATAGTTTCGGTTATTAAAGGAGGTCTTGACCTTCATTTTTGCATTGACGCGCAGTGGCGCGTCGAGTCCGTGCCTGATGCATCGGAAGATGATGGGTCGTGCCCCATCCTCAATGTTCTTTCGTGGTTCCCAGTCAATGCCGAGTTTATCAACCAATTCCTGTCTGTTCTCATCCACTGCCTCGAACTTGATTTCATCGGGTACAGCAGGAATGCGGAGGACCTGATGGCTCTCCTCGTCATACTCAAAGAGCCGGAGTTTGCACTTGGTCTCAGCCGGTGTCATCGTCTTCACCTCATAGTTGGGTTCATCAACTGAGTTCCATGGCGTGGTGTTGACCGTTTGTTCAAAGCGGAATCGATTGCTCAGATGGTTGGCCATGTCGTACTCCTCGATATAGCACTTGATGTAGGTAGTGTCGATGGTCAGTCCCATCTGGAACCTGCAGATTGGGTAGTCGGTCTCGACTTTCCGGTCGTTCTCGTTGGTGGCTTTGATGTGGAGCGAGTAATAACTGTATTTTCCCGGCTCCAGTTTGTTCTTGAAGTCAGCACAGTCCTTGTTCTCTTTCAACACGGCAAACCAGAGGTCCTTCTTCTTCTTCACCTCCACGTGGTAGGCGTCCTTCTCCATCGTGAGTGTCACTTTCGGATTCTCTCCAAGTCCAAGCACCACGAAGGGGAGTTCGACTGACTTCTCATAGTCAGCGGGCAGTGTGAGGTTGTCCTGACCAAATAGAATCTGGGCTCCTTCGATATTGAAGTGGACATGGTTGGTGAAAGATACACCCTCAGCGGACATTGAGAAATGAACGATGGCCTCCATGGGAACGTTCTTGGCATCGGGTGCATTCACGTACGCCTCTTTGTATTCACCTTTCATTGAGTTGGTGCCGACCTGGAGGTAATCATCGCCAGTGATTCTGATCATGGCGGTCAATGAAGGTTCGGTGATTTCATATCCTTCAGGGGTGATCCTGACAATACGTGCATAGACGGGTTTGGGATCTTCGCCTGGAGTGAAACTGTCGCCGAAATCCTTCATGATGCGCATTTCGAATGTACACCGCTCATTGTAGTCGTCTTCGTCGTCCTGTTTGCTCTTCGGTTTCGACTGTCCTGGAGGCGGTGGTGGAGTGGCCTCATTCTTTTCCCTTCTCCTTTTTCTCCTGTTCCAAAGCGTTATACCGCCACCGAGCGCGATGACTCCGATGATAGTGGGGATGACCCAGGAATTCTCACCTGCGTTGGGGTTGGCGATGGACTCAATTTCCCTATGGTTGCCGTCCATGTCCGACGTCGTGTCTTCCTCGACGGGTGGTGGTGCCGCTGCGTCCCAGGTAAAGGTGAATGCAATGTTGGTGGTTTCCATAAAAGCCTCCTCAATAGACAAAAGTTGCTCTGTTATAGGTCGCTGTTTCTGGTGATGTACTTGAATTTCAAGGGTGAATGATCCTTCCCCCTCCGTTATCAACCTATTGAATAAATCATACCGTTTGGTAAATGCGTATCTACGACGGACATGGTAAGGTTCGCCATCGATGATAGACTCATTGTTTCCATCGAGTAAGACCAAAGAGGCTCCTCCACTGAAACTGACAGACAGTTGGTACCTGTTAAACTTCATGTGATACTCCGACGGATATTCATTAGAATTGTATCTAGGGTTGTTGACTTTTTCCGAAGGAGTGAACACCACGTCAAGGATAAACTCCCTTCCATTGCGGATGTTACCCATATCGACTTTGAAAGAGCGACTCTCTGCCCAGCGCTTGAATTCATCTGTATTGACTGTTTGTGTTCTTGGGTTATCCTCCACAAGCGACATGCCACCTTCCACACCAGTTATCGAATATTTGAGCGTTCCGAACTGTGTGTCAACGGTTCGCGAGATGGCGGCAGCTGTGAGGGAGGTCAAAAGCAACAGCAACAGAATGCTTGTTCTAGTTCGATTCATTGTCTAAAGTCTATGTTCTAAAGTCTAAAAAAAACTAATGTCTGATGCCTAAATGCCGTGTATCAGATGATCGTTGACACTTTTGTATCAGGAGATAGTTGACAGATAGGATTTTATATTTTTTAGTTTATAGAGATATCTTTTTCTGATTTTATGATGTGAACTCCTTAGGAATCAGCATGCTGAATAGGTTTTCTTAGCGGAGGGGACCCATCTGGATACTGGGTGTGTATACTTTTATGACCCCCTTCTAAGGGATACAAAAAGTGTAAACGATGTCCTGAGCTACGATACCTAAAGCCTAAAATTCCCTTTCCTCAGGAGCCGGAGAAAAGCGTTCTGCGCCGGTGACGAGGTGCAGATGATTTCTCCGCTTGTGGCACTGGCCTTGATGTCGTTGTCGCGGAGTTGTGCTATGATATCGCGTATGCTATTGAAGGTCCTTTGTACGCCCTGCTGTATGTCTTGCGGACTATACGTAGGTGGCGGTGTATTTGCAGGTGGAGGTGTATTTGCAGGTGGAGGTGTAGCAACTCCTGGTTGTGGAGGTGTTTGTTCACGCACAGGTGATGAAGGTTGCCGCAAGTTGGTAGGAGGCGGTGTTTGTGGCCTTGGCTGCGGAGGTGTCTGCCGATTTACTGGTGGCGGCACGGTCTGCCGCAAGTTGGTTGGCGGCGGTGTGGGTGCAGTCGGTTGAGGATTAATAGTCCTAGACGTCGGTGGTGGCGTCGTTTGGTTGTTCTGTGGTGTGGAATTCGGTGGTGGAGGTGTAGCCGTCTGAGGCGTTTGCTGCCCTGGTGGTGGTGGCGGAGTTGTTGCCACGACAGCCTTTCCGCATTTAGTACAAAAATGGGCGTTGTCAGCCAGCTGAAAACCACAATATCTACAATACATCATGACAAAATAAAGTTATCAAGTTAAGAATCATTTTCTAGAGATTTTAAAGGGGAAGTTGAAGGGGTCCTATCCCACTTCCCTCATTAGTTCGCCGAGTTGTTGGAATACCTTCTCGAAGGAGGTGCCAAGACGTTCAAGTTCACGTTTGGCATTCACCACCGAACCGCCCTTGTTGACATCCATTTCCTTCAGAACGCGCATATAAGCGTGGAACTCAGGCGGAATCTTGTTGCCACCGTTGACACCCGAACGAGTGATGTTTCGTGGTGAGAGGTAGTTATCGTATTGCTTGTAGCACTGGCGGCATCCCTCTCGTATTTTTGCAATACCTGCTGAGGCCGTCTTCGGGTCAGCGAGTTCCTTCATGCCCTGCTGATACCACTCGTTGCACTTGTAGGTCATGGCATCGGCCACCTTATTGGCATCGGCAAGTGCTTTCGTTTTGCTGTTGGCATCAGACAGGATCTTGAAGTTGTCGTTACCATAACTCTCGGGATGTAAGTCGCTTTGTATGACGGTCTGGTCGGCATTCTTGGCAAATTGGGCAGCGTTCTTTTCAGTGGTGACGGCGTGTTGTCCGTGATATTCCTTATAGTATTTGTCGTTATACATTTTCTCTGTCTCTACCTGGTCGAAATAAGTTTTTTTGCCCGTCTTCGGGTTCTCGTGGTAGAAGGTGGCGTCGTGGTCGAAGGTGATTTTTTTACCTTCTTTCAGGGCATTCTTCGAGGAAGCGGAGGCATTCAGTTTCTTGACCTCGTTGAACGGGATTTCATGATCAATCGCCATTTGGTACATCACCTCATAGTCGGCTCCGTCACTCAGGTCCTGTATCTGCTTGTTGAATTTCGACCTCATGTCGTTCATAGCCTTGTTATCGTAGTCGGCCAGCAGGCTCATGGCGTTCTTGTCTTTCTGGATCTCCATGGCCATTTTGTTCTTCTTCGCTATATTCGAAGAAGGAGTGTCGGGCAAGTCCATCACCTCCTTGAAGTTGTCGAGTTTCTTCTTGCCTATTTCCAGTCCTTCAATCTCGGCTTTCTTCATCTTGATCTCGTCGAGGTCGAGGTGCTGGTTCTGGGTAAGCATCTTGGTCTGTTCCACCTTGACCTGGGCGTTGGCCTTGGCAATTTTGGTTTCAGAAATGGCTTGCTTCATCTGACGCCCTCGCGTGATGTTGCCATAATACTCCTTGGCCTTGGCTTTGAGGTTCTCAGGTGTGAGTCCCACCTTGGTGGCGCCCTTCTTGAGCAGTCCCATGCCGAGGTCGGACACCTTTTCCATGATGTACTCACGTGCCACAACCTTCACACCGCAGCAGAAGGCACCAAAGACGCTGTCACCGCCCTTGTCCACATAGTCTTTCATCTCGCGCACCACCTCCATGGATGTGAACACCACCTCGGAGCATCCGAGGGTGACAACACCAAGTGCCATGCGGGAGAAGAATCCGAGTGAGTCCTCCACCTCCTTGCCCTTAGCCATGAAGGCGTTGAAGAACATCACGAGTTCGTCGCCGAGTGTCACAGGTTCGGTGTCAGCGTTGCAACCAGCGAAAGTGCCTTGCAGGAATCCTCCCCAGATGCGGCGAACGGTGCGGAGTTGCTCGTTGTCGTAGCCGTAAGCGTCGTCGTATGAGTCGAGCATGGTCTGGATATAGCGGTCGAGCGGTGCGAGGTTTTTCAGATAGCCATGGGTGAAGATGGTGGACTGAATAGCCATGAGCCTCTCGGCGATACGCTCATCCTCCTTGATTTGTCCCATGCTGTCGGCCATGTCCTTGCTCTGGCGCACCGGCTGAGAGGTGAGCATCACCTCCTTTTCCGTCTCGTATTTACGGTTGTTGAAAGTGGTGGTGATCTTGACTTTGCACTTGAGTCGCAGCGGTGCGTCGAGGGCGCCTCTGATGCAGCGGAAGATGATAGGACGGGCTCCGTCCTCCACATCCCTGCGGGGCTCCCAGTCAATGCCTAATTTATCAACTAACGGTTGCCTACTCTGATCCACAGCCTCGTATTTGATCTCATCTGGCACTGCCGGAATACGAAGTACCTGGTGGCTCTCCTCGTCGTACTCAAAGAGGCGGAGCTTGGTCTTGGTCTCAGCAGGCGTCATCTTCTTGAGCTCGTACTTGGGTTCGTTAGTGTTCCATGGCGAGACATCCTTGACACGTTCGTAAACGAAACGTTTGCTGAGGTGGTTCTTCATGTCGTACTCTTCCTCGAAACACTTGATCCGCTTGAGGTCGATGGTCAGTCCCATCTGGAAACGGCAGATTGGGAAATCGGCCTCTGCCTTACGGTCGTTTTCATCGCTGGCCTTGATGTGGAGCGAGTAATAACTGTACTTCCCCGGCTCCAGCTTGTTCTTGAAGTCGGCACAGTCCTTGTTTTCCTTCAGAACGGCAAACCAGAGGTCATCCTTCTTCTTCACCTCCACCTTGTAGGCGTCCTTCTCGACCGACAGCTCCACCTTGGGATCCTCTCCAAGGCCCAGCACCACGAACGGCAGTTCAACCGTCTTCTCGTAGCCGGCTGGCATAGTGAGGTTGTCCTGTCCAAAGAGGATCTCCGCGCCCTCCACAAAGAAGTGCATGTGGTTGGTGAACGACACTCCCTCGGCGGACATGACGAAATTGACCACTGCCTCCGGTGGAGTGACATCCTGATTAGGTGCGAGGACATTGGCGGCCATGTACTCTCCGTACTGGGTTGTGGGGCTGACCTGCAGATAGTCGTCACCAGTGATTTGTATCATCCGCGTCAGCACAGGGTCGGTATAGACATTACCGTCAGGTGTGTAACGCATGATGCGCATAGACTGTCACAGGCTTGTCACCGGGGACGAGTGTGTCGCCGAAGTCCTTCTTGATGCGCATCTCGTAGGTGCAGCGCTCATTGTACTCGTCCTCCTCTTGTTCCTTGCTCTTCTTGTTCTGGAGTGGAGGAGGTGGTGGCGTGGTCTTGCTGTTCTTCTGTTTCTTCTCCTCATCTTCTTTCTTCCTTCGTTTGTTCCATGCCAGCAAACCGCCGCCAACAGCGATGGCACCTATGATAGATGGAACGAGCCATCCACTCTCACCAGGTGTATCAGGTGGTGTGGTGTCGATTTCCTCATGGATGGGACCGACGTCTGTAGGTTGTTCGGGTATAACAGGTGGATTGACAGGATTGACAACAACGTCCTCATTCCCGCCTTCAGTGACAGGATTGTTTTGATTTCTAGGTCCCAAGATCTGAAACTCGTCGTAATAGCCCTCGCAATCTTCCTTATAGGTGGTTCCACTCAAATACTGATGGATATACGAGGCGCCGATACGGAACCAATCGCCAGACCAGAGGGTCGTCTCGGACGGCGACCGATAAGGTGGTTTTGTCCAATGACCACGCACCAAGGTGCTGTTTTTGGGTTCTTGCTTGGTGCTATTACCGGTAAACAATTCATATCTGGTGACCTCTTCCAGATTCGTCCCCACATTATGGTATTTCGTCTCTTTTGTGGAGTTGTTCCCACTTGGAGAGAAGGAGAAAGTGACTGTGACGGGGGTGCGAGGGTCCAACTGGTAAAGTCTATAGGAATTGAAGGCATTATGGAACTGATAGACATCCTTTATGACCTCTTTTTTATAGTTGTCATTTTCATCCCTATAATACATGTTCCTGTTCTTTTCCTTTTTCTCTACCTCAGTCCGTCCCTGGGAGTTGATGAGTTCTGGTTCAGCGTCAACATTGGAGAATCTGTAAGTGATGGAACCAAAACCTGTGCTGACGGTGCGCTCGATATCGATGGCATAAGAACTGAGGCAGGAGAAGAGGCAGAGGATGGTCAGGATTAAGACCTTGCCTTTGCGCATCAGGCGCAGGAATGCGTTCTGCGCTGGTGATGAGGTGCAGATGATTTCTCCGCTGGTGGGACAGGCCTGCAAGTAACGAAAGTAGCGACAAAACATAGAAAGGTGTTTTTACAAGATTAGACATTCATCGCCCTTATTTCAACATAATAATGCAAATATCGCAATTATCATCCATAATACCAAATTTCCGTACTTGTTTTTAGGAAGAAAGGTATATAGCGTATGTTATCATCCCTTTTGCTTGTACTCTTTGGGCGTCATGCCCGTGTGCTGTTTGAAGTATTTAGCGAAAAAGGACTGGTTAGGGAAATTGAGTTTGTTGCTCACATCCTTGATGGTGTTCCATTTCACCCTAAGGAGTGCCTTGGCCTCCAGAATCACATAATCGTTAATCCAGTCGTTGGCCGACTTTCCGCTGACTTGTCTCACAATTGCAGAAAGGTATTTAGGCGTGATGCACAATCTTTCGGCATAAGTATAGACGTTTCTATCGTGAATGAAATGCTGGTTGACCTCGTTGATGAACTTTTCGAAAATCTGCTGTTGCCTTGACTTGTCGTTGGGAGGGTCGATGATACGTTCATTGCTGACAAGAATCTGATGTGCCATATAGACAAGTGTTGAGATGCAATTGCGTGCCAGCTCGTCCTTGTAGATGAAGTCGTCGTTCGTCAGCCGTTTCTTCATAAATCGATAGACACTAAGGCAGTCTTCCATGGTGTCGTTGTCGATATGGAACACAGGCATCGCCATGAAATGCTTCAACAGAGCCATGGGCACAAGGGCATTTCCTGAAATATCAAAGTCATTGTAATTAAGGGCAATAGCAGCAAATTTCAAGTCATCGGAATAGTCGATGACATGTAGGAAATTACCGGATATAACGATAGCGACATCACCCTCTTGCATCAGATAATCCTCGAAATTTACTCTAATCGTTGCGGTTCCCCCCTTGCAAATCAGTATAACGCTGGCATTGATTTGAACAGTGTTCTCAAACGGCTCCATATAGCGGTCTTTCAACTCCGAATGGCCACTAAGATTGTCCATCATCTGAAGTTTATTCTCTATGCCCACGAAATTGCCGCTGGCGGGCAGACTGAGCACATTGAGGAATAATATGTTCTGTTTTTCCGACATCTTTCTTCTACTCCATTATTGATGGCTACTCATCGACCCATTGGATGAGACGGTCTATAATCTCGTGCCTCATGTTTTCGGGCATATTGCCAATACGCGCCGTGTGGCTTCCTCTGGGTTGCACATATACGCGCATGTTCTGCTTACGACTGCAATCGAGCCAGCCTGCCACTCCACTCGATGACCATGGGTCGATCTCACCATAGATGAAAATGTGTTTCGGATCGTTCTTCTTGAGGTAACGTTTGGTGTATTTATACAAGGATTTGTCGAATTTCAAGTGGGACAGTTCCTCCGTGAGCATCACGTCACGCAGGTAGTGTTTGGGATGCTTCACACTGCACAGTTTTCTGAAAGGCTTGTTGTCGTAGCCATAATATCCCAGTTCCTTGGCAGCCTGAACGAAGAAAGGCATGTATCGGTTTGGCAAGGAGAAATAGTCGGGTGATGAGACCTCGATAAAGTGCTTGAGCCATGTCTCATCGGAAGCGTCATCGTCAGGAATGGAGGATACGGGCGTTCCCCACTGCCAGAGGGCAAACGAATATTCCATCACGCAGAAGTCGTAGATATCGGCCATAGGGACTCTGAAGGAATAGCCTTTCTCTTTGCAGTATTCTTCCCATTTGGGCAGGATGTATGGCTTTCGCTCCATTAGGTGCTCCTGTGCGTCCAGCACTTCTTCTCGCTCTTCTTTCGTACCCACTTTCTTGCTGAGGAACTTCTCATGACGGCCGTCCTCCACTTTCTTGTTGAGCGGAGCCACATACGACACCGAGACATCCATGTCTTCTGGGTAGTACGCACGGTAGAACATAGTGGTTTGGCCACCTTTGCTGATGCCCGTGGATATCCATTTGCCCTTGAACACGGACCGCAATGTCTGGTTCACATGATGCAGGTCGCGTAAGGAGTTTCGAACGGTCATGTACGTCCAGTCGCAAGGTTCAGGTGTGGATGGACCGAAATAACGGTATTCGCAGAACACCATGTTGGCATTGAACAACTGACACAGTTCTTCCATATAATAAGGACTGAGCGCATAGTCGGCATAATAGCCTTCGGTGACAATGACAGTTGGACGGTCTTCGCCCCTGTATCCAACGATAACACGTTGGTTGAATGTACCCTTGTCGGCATTATCTCCATCCACATTCTGACGTACCCAGATAAGGTATTTCTCGGGAAACATTTTCGTCTCAAGTCGTTCCACTCCGCTTACATCTTTCAGAGCGGTAAGTTTTTTCATGAAAGCAGACGGTTCATTTTGTGCGAAGAGCAAGGTCGCAGACCAAACCAAGCAAACAGATAATAAGAAGCGTTTCATATCAGTTGATGTATTATTGTTGTGTTTTCATGGGCATAGAACACATGCCCTTTTTGAAAACACAAAATTACAAACAAATGACGACATTCAAAAAGTATTGCCATGAAAAAACGGATAAATGCGCCATCGTTTCAATTTATTTGTGTATTTTTGCAGAGTCCTATAGAGTCATTAACCATTCTTTTAGATATTTTTTCAGACATGAAGAAACTACTATTCTTGCTGACATTGACACTGACGTTGAGCGCCAACGCCCAGCGCCAGTTCGAGTTTGTCAACTCTTCCGACGGGGAGTCGATGGTCTATGCCTTCCTTCCCGAGGCATCGAAAGCCACAGGCAGGGCCATCGTGGATTGTCCGGGCGGTGGCTACGGCATGGTGTGTATGGATTATGAGGGAACCGACTGGGCACCCTACTTCAACGACATGGGCATCGCCTATTTCGTGTTGAAGTACCGCATGCCAAAGGGCGACAGACGCATTCCCATCGGTGATGCCGAAAACGCCATCAAGACAGTTCGCGACAGCGCAGCTGTCTGGAACATCAACCCTTACGATGTAGGCATCATGGGATTCTCTGCTGGCGGGCACCTGGCGTCCACCATCGCCACACACGCCGACTTTTACGCACGTCCCAATTTCCAAATCCTCTTCTACCCAGTCATCACCATGGAAGAGCGCTACACCCATCGCGGGTCGAAAACCAACTTCCTCGGTCAGGACTACGACAATGAGAGGATACGCCGCGACTACTCCAACGAGACTCAGGTGAAACGCCACATCACCCCGCCCGCCATCCTCTTCATGAGCGACGACGACCGTGTGGTGCCTCCAATTGGCAACGGCGTGACCTATTACACGGCATTACGCCAAAACGATGTGTCGGCATCTTTGCATCTCTATCCTGAAGCAGGTCATGGATGGGGATACAAACCGTCATTCGCCTATCACGATGCTATGCTCCAAGCCCTTTCCACTTGGCTTTCACGACTTAAGGCACCAAAGCAAGAGTCAGTCCGTGTGGCCTGTGTAGGCAACAGCATCACCGATGGTTCGGGCATTGACCTCAGCGACACTTACGGCTACCCAGCCACCTTGCAACGGTTACTGGGTGAGGGCTACTACGTGCGCAACTTCGGACGCGGTGCACGCACCATGCTCAATAAAGGCGACCATCCTTACATGAACGAGTTCGCATGGCAGGACTGCAAGCAGTTCAAGCCACAAGTTGTGGTCATCAAGTTAGGGACCAACGACAGCAAGACCGACAACTGGCAGCATGGCGACGAATTCGAGGCTGACATGCAGCAGATGATTGACGAGTTGAAAGCTCTCGACAGCCAGCCACGTATCTTCCTCGCCTACCCCATCAAGGCTTGGAAGGACACATGGACCATCAACGACAGCATCATCACCAACGCCATTATCCCTGTCATTGACCGCTTAGCACAAAAGAACCAACTCGAGGTCATTGACCTCCACACTCCGTTCTCCGCTCCCGAGGCTGAGGCACTGATGCAACGCGACGCCATCCACCCACGTGCCGAAGGCGCGAGGAAGATGGCAGAAATCATCAGCGAATCCATCAAGTCTGAGCCTAAAATCGTCAAGAAAAGCAAAAAAGCCACAAAAAAGGCGAAAACCAAACGGAAATGATGAACATTGGGATGACGAGCCCATGTGGCAGATAGGTTTGATGGGCGAAATGAGCGATACAACAGACAAGATTAGGCTATTATGGGAAGATATATCAAGCGATTCCTGCTCTGCTTCTTTTTTCTGGAAGTGTTCGGAATCATAGCTGTGAGAGGGGTGGTCTATGGTTTGAAACACCTCGGTGTGCCCCAGCCTTACGACTACTTCGTCGCTCACCCCTGGGCCAATCGTTCCCTTTTTTATGTTTTCCTCGCCATTGCCACCATCATCTCCATTATCCACATCCTTCGCCACCGTCGTCGGTAGAATGACATTGCATCGGTAGAATGACATTGCGGGTGTACTATAAACACCTTTTTTATGCAGTTTTCGTATATTCATCCGTAAAAAAAGAGAAAAAACACGGTTTTTTATTTTTTTTCTGAAATAAATATTATTTGTATAAATAAAACAATTAAATTTGCAAAAAATACACAATAACTAATTAACAACAACTAATTAACCACTGATTTATGAAAAAGAGTATTACTTCTATTCTTTTCGTGCTGGCATTGGCTTTCAGTGTCAACGCACAAGCTCAGTACAAAAATGGCGTGGAGCAGTATCCCACAACGGACTGGCGCCACTCTTACATTGAGTACGACCTTGGTGAGATTGCAACAGCCATGGGCTATGGCTCAGCAACTGAGTTCGCGACTGTGTTTACCACTTCTTTAAGGGCCAACCAAGAAGGAGCCACATTCGACGGCGCTATCTCCTTCACCTGCTCCGACACGGAAGGCGTGCAGCAGAGCAAGTACACCGCTGAAGGCAAGCGTCTCGGTTGTTTCTGGCTGAACGCTAATGGACAGATTGTGGAGTATGACAGTGGTGATGACTGCTTCTTCAGTCTCGTTTCCCTCGACTCCATCGACAATGTCCCAGCGAAATTGGTGTTCGAACTCGGACAGTACCCCAACCGCTGCGAGGAGAACAAGACCTACACCGCTGTCATCACCATGGGCAACGGCACCAAGAGCCTCACCTTCGAGCACTCGCTCAAGATTCTGGAAATGCCTGTGGTAGAGGTGAATCCATTGCTTTCTCAACTGACCATCAAGGGCACGACAGAGATTGCAGTGGAGCAGTACCCACGAGGCACTTACAGAGCCGATGCAGTACAGTTCCCAATGGCAGACGCTGTCAAAGCGCTCGACTTCCCCGAAGTGGTGCTTGAAGCCGATTTGCGCACTTGCTTCTATTCTTACTCGCTGGATGTGATGACCGACCTGCTGAACGACACCCTCTCCAACAAGATGACATCTTCTTCAGGCTACTGGTTCTCACCTTCTTACGACGAGAATACAGGTGCAACCAAAGACTTGTGCTTTATCGACTCCTATAGTGAGGCCAACAACTACTTCTTTGTCGAAGGTTTCGAATTCAACAGCGAGACCGACAGCGCTACTTTCAACCTTGGTCAGTGCCCAAGTGCATTGAAAGTCGGTAACACCCCCTATGCTGAACTCTATCTCATCAACGGCAGCAATGCCTGGAAATTTGTCGTGAAACTGACCATTATTCCAGAGCCTATAGCCGACGAGGTGACAGAAGTGGGACGTGAATACCTTGTTATTTCCAAGAAGCCAACAGCCAATGGCAACTATGATGGAAAAGACTACAAAATCGACGAAGAGAAGATCACAGAACTCCTTGGTGGAGACCCATCCGAATGGGTATTCAAGCACAACAACAGCGACAATCACAGCACCAACTACACCACCAACACCACTGGTTTCTGGATGGACGTAGATGGCAACATCTGCTCTTGGGCAGGCAGCATTGGCGCTGCCTCAGTATATGTCGATTACAGTGCTCCTGCCACACTGACCATCGGCCAGTATCCAGGCAAGAACAAAGACGGTGACGTGTTCCACACCATCCTCGAAGTAGTGAACTTTGACAAGGCTTATACCATCGACCTTACCATCAACTTCACTAATGAAGAGAATAAAATCCCATTCACGAACCTTGCCACCTACGAAATCGAGATCCAAAACACGGTTCAGCCCAACTACGAAACTGTGACTTCACAACCCATCGATCTCAATGCCATCTACGAGATTATTGGCACAGAAGAACCTGGACTCTATACCATCGCTGTTCCCGACAGCGGAGTCACCACACTTCAATACACTGACGAGTTCACCTGCACGCCACATCCTGGTTTCTGGTATAACAAAGAAGGACAGAATGCTGGTTGGGGTAGCAATGCGTTCATTGGTCTCACGTTCTCGCTCTCCAACGGCACATACGACCTCTATCAAATGCCGGGGACAACAGCTGTGGGCGACACCTTCCAAACCAAATGGTTCTTTGTGAATGAGGAAACAGGTGCCATGGTGACAGTGATCATCAACGCCTTCATTGTTGATGAAATCATTGAAAGAGAGATTGTGGGTAATGAAAGTACGCTTGTTGACATTGGTGACGGAGAGGATGAGGCTACCGCTACCATCAACCTGAGTGAGGCCATCGCTAAAATTGAAGCAGAGGACGTAGCCGATTTCTATGAGAACGGCACACTGCTTGCCGCAGTCAACTCATCCAGTTTCGGAGGTGCGGACTTCTACGACGAGGCCGAGGGCTTCTGGTTTGACTCCAACGGTTATGTGATTGACCCATCCAACGAGGCACAACTTGAGACTCAGACCTTCTCAGTGAACCTTTTCATCGAGAGCGACGGCACTGCCACCATCACGACCTACTGCCTCGTGCCACCTGCAGAAGGACAAGTTTACTCCACTCGTCTGGCTCTCAACTACGGTTCGAAGCGCTACATCATCACCGTTCAACTCGCCACCCACGACACCGCTCTTAGCATCAGTGCTGTGAACGGCGAGAGCAAGAACGCCAACGTCTATGACCTCAGCGGCCGCATCGTCCGCAAGAACGCCAACAGCGTGGAAGGCCTCAACCGCGGCATCTACATCCAGAACGGCAAGAAGGTGCTCGTGAAGTAATTCACAACCTTCATCCTACTATCTATAAAAAGGGCGGCTCTCCCAGCCGTCCTTTTTCATGCAAATTTGGGAACGAATCATATCCATTTTCTCAGAATAAATACTTATATTTGCAAATCACTAACTAACTTCAAGCAAACAATGAGAATACTCACCACACTCTTGCTCTCAGCGTGCATGGCATCTGGTCATGCCCAGACCGAAACAAAATGGAACACACCAGCTGCAGGCAATCCGTTCATCCCCGGATATTTCGCCGACCCCACGATTAGGAAATTCGGCGACACCTATTATATCTATGCCACGACCGACGGCACAGGCAACGGATATGGGCCTGCTCAGGTATGGATGTCGAAAGACTTCGTCAACTGGCACAACGTGCTGTTGAACTGGCCGACAACCGAGGTGGTCTGGGCGCCCGATGTGGTACAACAACCCGACGGCACCTACCGCTACTATTACTGCACGCCGTGTGTGGTGCGCGTGGGACAGAGCACTTCACCCATCGGTCCGTGGAAAAACCGTTTGGGCGAACCAGACGCGGTGCTGGTACCTGACCGTTTCGTCCACAACGCCATCACCCTCGACCCGCAACTTTTCCGCGATGACGATGGCAGCGAATACCTCTATTTCGGTACCTGGGGCATCTACAAGGACTTCGGCTGCGGAGTGGCGAAACTTGGTCCTGACGGCAAGACTTTCACTGACAAGAAACTCATCCTCAACACCGAGATCATCGACTTCTTCGAAGCGCCCTTCGTGTTCAAGAAAGACGGCATCTACTATTTCACCTATTCCTCTGGTTCCTGCCACGACGACACCTACCGCGTGCAATATGCCATCTCGAAAGACGGTCCTATGGGACCTTACGAATACAAGGGTTGCATCCTCAAGACTAATGCCGATGGTACAATCCACGGCCCAGGCCACCACTCCATCCTGCAAGACGGCGATGATTACTATATGGTCTATCACCGCCACAACAATCCCCACGCCATCCATGGTTTCCACCGTCAACTGTGCATCGACAAGATGGAGTTCGACAGCGAGGGCAATATCCTGCCCATCCGACCTACCCACGAAGGCCTGATACCCGCCTCACTCGCCAAACAAGCGAAGAAGAACACGTTGCCCAACCTCGCCTTCGGTGCCAAGGTACAGGCCTCATCCACTTATTCCGACTGGTTCAAACCCGAATACGCCGTGGATGACAACAACGGCACACTCTGGCGCGCCGCCGACGCCAACGCACCAGCCAGCCTCACCATCGACCTCGGTGAGCAGAAAGCCTTCAACGAGATTTTCACCCAATTCGAATACACCACCTTCTTCTACCAGTACCGCATCGACATCTCCGACAACGGCACTGACTGGACCCTCTTCGCCGACCACACCGACAACCACCAACAAGGTTCCCCCATGGTGGATGTCTGCGAAGGCTACAGACAGAACGGTGTGAAAGGCCAACCCGCCATGGCCAGGTACATCCGCATCACCATCACCGACACCCAAAAGAACGGACACTTCCCCGCCATCTGGAACGTGAAGGTCTATCGCGCCACAAAAAAATCCGACCCACTCAGCCTCATCCCCATGCCAGAAGTCGATGAAGCCGCCATACTGGCAGGATATCCCGATATCCACAAGAAAGACGTTGAAAGCGAACTCAAGCAGCAGACCAAAGCCAAAGGAAACAAACTCTTCGAGTTGAACGCCGACAATTATGACTTTGGTACCTTTTACGAAGGTATACCTGTGGTGCCTATGCAAGGTAAATCCGCATTCCGATTCAGCGGTACGGAACACATCACAGTAAACAACCTCGACCTGCGCACCCTGACCTACAACTCGCCCTATACTGTCACCGCATGGGTGCTCAACCCCGACGTGAGCGAACAAGAGACCGTGGCACAACTCATGCCCGTGGGCAACGACCTCGCCACCGTAGAACTGCGCAACGGCAGCAGCCGTAGCGAAGGACTGGTGGCGCACAATGCGTCCTTTGAAAACGCCGGCAACCCCAGGGCTGTGGTAGAAGGCCAATGGCAACACTGGACACTCACCTTCGACGGTTTCATGGAACGTATCTATTGCAACCGCGAACTGGTGTCGGAGAAAAACATCTTCCTCATGCTCCGTCCCAACGGCACCATTACCCTTGGTTCACGATACGACGGTGGCAGCCCCTTCTCGGGTTACCTACACTCCTTCAGCGTCTATGACCGACCATTCAACGAGGACGATATTGCCAAGGAAATGAACAAGCCTTCGGATTTCGACCCTGCCACACTCAAGAGCATCTCTGACAAGAGTCCGCTAAAAACAAAGAAACTGAAACTCAATGTCAACGCCCTCTCACCCGATGTTGTCATGGCCACTGTCACAGACATCGATGGTAATCCTTTGGAAAAAGGAATATACAACTTCACCTGCGCCTGCGCCAACGACTCTTCTGCCCTCGCTACGGTTCAACAGACCAGCGAGAGCACTCAAGTGCTGACGCTTAAAGGCAAAGAGGTGTATGTGAAAGTACGCGATATGTTTGGGAACGAGATACCCGTCATCCGCAGCACAATCAAAGTGTCGACTAAAGACTTCATCGACTTAGCGACTGCCATCACCGCCAAGGGAGAGAACGGTACTGTCAAACTGGAGTCTTCAGGCACAAACCTCAACGACGACCCATCGCAGGCCGGGCCGATTGAAGCAGTGGAAGTGAAAGGTGACTTCGTTCTTCAATGCCGTGTGACCGACCTCTCAGGCGCTGACCGACACAACACACCCGCCTACAACGAGGGAGGTCTCATCCTCCAGCGCCTGCAAGGCAACCGACAACAATTGGTTCACCTCGGTGTGTTCCCCAGTTACAACTGTGGCAACATGCTCACCGTGGTCAATCGTGGTTACCGTCCGCAATATCCCAACAACAAGGGCTGGAACTACGACCCATGGATGCAAATCCAGCGCATAGGTAACGAGTTCGTGTTCCTTACCAGCAAGGACGGCAAAAACTGGACACAGATGCCCGTCAACGGACGTGCATCCTTCCCACAGTTCAACGACCAGCCATTGCGTGTGGGAATCTACCAGACCACCTACTCCGACAACAAGGCATACGTCACATTCGATGACATTCACATCTGGCAAAAACGCTGATTGACAGTATAAAAATACATCTTATCAAGAAAATAAGTGTCATCATCACAATTTTATGCATATTCCTTTGCAGATTGGAGAAAAAAGCTTAAAATTGCAAATAATTCGCATAAAAATAACGACAACTAATATTAACTAATTATGAGACAGCACAAGATTTTATTGTTGATGGCGCTTTCGGCACTTCTTGTCCAAGACGCACTTGCCCAAAGCGATAAGTCGGGCTACCCCATCACACCTGTTCCTTTCACAAGTGTAAAGGTCACTCCAGGTACCTTCTGGGGACAGCGACTGGAAGCCAGCCGAAATGTCACTATTCCACTGGCGTTCAGTAAATGTGAGTCTGAAGGCCGCTACACCAATTTCTCCAATGCGGCAGAACATCTGAAAGACCCATCGAAGGTGTTCAAGGTGGATGGCGTTATGGGCTACTCCTTCGACGACACCGACCCCTACAAGACTATCGAAGGAGCCAGTTATCTGCTCCAAACCTATCCGGACAAGAAACTCGAGGCATACGTTGACTCTGTCATCGCCGTGATCGCCAGTGCACAGGAACCTGATGGTTACCTCTACACTGCAAGAACCCAGAATCCCGAGCATCCCCACGGATGGGCAGGTCCAACACGCTGGTCGAAGGTGGAAGACCTAAGCCATGAGTTCTACAACCTCGGACACCTCTGCGAGGCTGCCGTGGCACACTACTACGCCACAGAAAAGAAGTCACTGCTCAACGTATGCATGAAGTTCGCCGACTGCGTGTGCCGTGAGGTGGGTGACAAGCCAGGACAAGCATGTGTGGTGCCAGGACACCAGATTGCAGAGATGGGATTAGCCAAACTCTACATTGCCACTGGTGACAAGAAATACCTCGACCAGGCCAAGTTCTTCCTCGACAAACGCGGCTATACGACCATCAAAACAGAGTACAGCCAGAGCCATATCCCTGTTCTGCAGCAAGACGAGGCTGTGGGTCATGCTGTCCGCGCTGGATACATGTATGCCGGTATGGCTGATGTGGCTGCCCTTACGGGTGACAAGAGCTACATCGACGCCATTGACCGTATCTGGGACAACATCATCTCGAAGAAATACTACATCACCGGTGGTGTTGGCGCCACTTCCAGTGGTGAGGCTTTTGGCAAGAACTACGAACTGCCCAATATGTCGGCATATTGCGAGACTTGCGCCGCCATCGCACAGGTTTATCTCAACTATCGTTTGTTCTTGCTCCACGGTGACTCCAAGTACTACGATGCCCTGGAGCGCACGCTCTACAATGGTGTCATCAGCGGTATCTCCATAGACGGTGGCCGTTTCTTCTACCCCAACCCACTCCAGAGCATGGGCCAACACCAGCGTCAGGCATGGTTCGGTTGCGCCTGCTGCCCCAGCAACGCCGCCCGTTTCATTCCATCACTTCCACAATACATCTACGCAGTGAAGGACAACTCGTTCTATGTGAACCTCTTCGCAGGCAATGAGACGAACGTAAAGGTGGGTGGCAAGAACGTCACTTTCGTTCAGAAGACCAACTACCCATGGGACGGCGACATCGAGATGACCATGAAGAAAGCATCAGGTCAGTTCGCGCTTAACATCCGCATCCCAGGATGGGTGAAGGGTCAAGTGGTTCCAAGCGACCTCTACAACTATGTGGACGGCAAACACCTCGGTTATACCGTGACACTCAATGGTCAGAAACTGGAAAGTGAACTTAAAGACGGTTACTTCGTCATCGACCGCAAATGGAAGTCAGGCGACAAGGTAAGCGTTCACTTCGACATGGAACCTCGTCTGGTGAAAGCCAATGGTCGAGTGACACAGGACAAAGGACGCGCAGAAATCGAGCGTGGCCCTCTGGTGTATTGCGCTGAATGGCCCGACAACA
>Ga0247609_10000987_pt1 | contig 35962 bp, 36 predicted proteins | sample 172DNAGHGlowgp2_FD_193487 | JGI IMG/M metagenome (GOLD analysis project Ga0247609, IMG submission 193487) | Sheep rumen microbial communities from Palmerston North, Manawatu-Wanganui, New Zealand - 1728 DNA GHGlow gp2 | ecosystem: Host-associated > Mammals > Digestive system > Stomach > Rumen ... | reverse complement strand
AAGTTATTTAATCAATCTTAATATTAAAAATTACCATTATGAAAACTTTAGAAGAATTTGTAGCTCTCTTCGCAGAGCAGTTTGATGACACTGATGCCAGTGAAATCACCGCAACAACCGTGTTCCACGACCTTGATGAATGGTCAAGTCTTATTGGCCTGAGCGTCATCGCTATGGTGGATGAAGAATTCGATGTAGCCCTTAAGGGTGACGACGTGAAGAATGCTGTTACGGTGGAAGAATTGTATAATAACGTAAAGAGCAAAATCTAACTCAGTATGGCTTTTGTAGATTTCAAGAATGTTAGGATTGCCGGTATCAGCGCCGGCATTCCTAAGTTCGTTGCTAGTAATCTCCACCCGTTGGAAAACGATGGGGTTTCGTCTGAGTATAGCCCTGAAGCTTTCGTAGAAGCAACGGGTGTGTTGGAACGGCATGTGTCAAATACGTTGACCACGTCCGATTTGTGTTTTGAAGCAGCTGAGAAACTGATAGCTGACCTGCAATGGGACAAAAGCGAGATAGAAGCTTTGGTCTTCGTTTCACAAACAGCGGATTATGTCCTTCCTGCCACAGCTTGCATCCTTCAAGACCGTTTGGGTCTTAGCCGAGAGTGTTATGCAGAGGATGTGGCACTTGGCTGCTCTGGTTGGGTGTATGGTTTGAGCAATGTTGCAGCATTGGTTTCATCAGGAGCCATCAAGAAAGCCTTATTGCTGGCAGGTGATGCCAAAAAGCGTGCAAAAGGTTCATTGGATCCGCTTTTTGGCCATGCAGGTACAGCAACTGCGATTGAATACGTTGAAGGCGAAGAAGGCTTCAAGTTCCACTTTGGTACAGACGGTAGTGGTTACGATGCCATCATTATGCCCGACGGTGGCAGCCGTAATCAAGTCTCAATGGCATCATTCGAACTGCACGAGGTGGAAGGCAAACAGATGCACAGACTTCAAACTCACATGAAGGGTATGGATGTCTTTTCGTTTGGTATTACAACTGCTCCTAAATCGGTCAAAAAACTGGGTGAGCGTTTTGGGTTCAATTACCTTGATGCCGATTATGTTATCTTCCACCAAGCCAACATGAAGATGAACAATCAGATAGTAAAGAAACTGAAACTTGACCCTGAAAGAGTGCCTTCGTGCATGTATCGTTTCGGTAATACCTCTTCAGCCAGTATCCCTCTCACCATTGTCACGCAATTAAAAGGCAAATTTGAGGACAAACCCACAAAGTTCATTTGCTGCGGTTTTGGCGTGGGGCTGTCATGGGGTACCGTGGCATTCGAATCAAAGGGAATGATTGTTTCTGAAATAGTAGAAGTTGAAGAACCTAAAGAAGAATCAAAATGGGTGTAACTTATAATCCTTTCACACTTGAAGGAAAGACTATATTAGTAACAGGTGCTTCGTCGGGAATCGGTAAAGCCACAGCACTTGAATGTGCCAAAATGGGTGCCAAGCTTGTCATTACAGGACGAGATGAAATAAGGCTGAATGAGGTATACAATAGTTTGGAGGGCGAAGGTCATATCCAAATCATAGCAGACCTCTCTATAGACGAAGACATTCAGCGTCTTGCCAAGGAAGTTCCTGTTCTTAACGGTTGCGTAAACAATGCTGGGTATAACATCATGTCGGTAATCCAATTCATCAAGAAAGATGATTTGGAGCGCATTATGAATGTAAATCTGGCAGCACCCATTATTCTCACCCAGATGTTGGTGAAGAATAAAAAGATGGCAAAAGACTCCTCTATCGTATTTACGTCATCGATTTCCGCAAGAGGCAGGAACTCGGTTGGAAACAGCATGTATTCAGCGACCAAAGGAGGCTTGTCTTCTTTTATGAAAAATGCTGCTTTGGAACTTGCCGCAAAGCGAATTCGTTGCAATGCAGTTCTTCCAGGCATGGTGGAGACCCCTCTAAAAGAAGGAAAGTCCAATATCACCGAGGAACAATGGGAAATCAACAGACAGTTATATCCTTTGAAGCGTTTTGGTAAACCAGAGGAAATAGCATTCGGCATCATCTATTTGTTGAGTGATGCGAGTGCATGGGTAACAGGAACCGAATTGATCATTGACGGAGGAATGACAAGGTAAGATATGGCAATCATCAAATACAACAATGTCGGCATTTCTGCTTTGTCGGCATGTGTGCCTAGGCAAGTGATAGACAACTATCATTACGACTTGGATATTTGGCCGGAAGAGGAAATAAGGAAGGTGGTCGATAAGGTAGGCGTAGTTGAGCGTCGTTTTGCTGATGACAAAACCTGCTCCTCTGATTTGTGTTTTGCAGCTGCGGAAAAACTGATAGCGGATAACAGCATTGATAGGAACGAAATAGATCTGCTGGTATTTCTCTCTCAGACTCCAGACTATCGTATGCCAGCAACCTCTATTCTTTTGCAAGACCGTTTGGGTTTGCCAGTATCAACGATGGCATTTGATATTTCACTGGGTTGTTCAGGCTTTATTAATGCACTCAGTATAGTTTATGCCATGATGCAGAACCAAGGTTTCCACAAAGCTTTGCTCCTTGATGGTGAAACACGTTCAAAAGTGTATAGTCGTAAGGATAGACGTGAAGCGTTTATCTTTGGCGATGCGGGTGTGGCTGCTATGATTGAGCGTGACGAGCAGTTTGGTGAAAGCCATTTCTCTCTTAATTCCGATGGTTCTCGTGGTGATTTGATAATGATTAAGGGAGGAGGATATCGGAATATGAGTTCTACCGACACCCTTAAGGAAAAGGTTGTAGATGAATATGGTAACATACGAACGGATGAAAATGGCTACATGAACGGAGCAGATGTGTTCAACTTTGTCATCGTTGAAGTGCCCAAGGACATCAAACGGCTGATGGCAGCATCTGGTGAAGATATACAGAAGATAGACTACTATGTGTTTCATCAGGCAAATGCTTTCATCAACAACTACATCGCCAAGAAAATGAAACTAGATAAAGAGCGTATCCCATGGACAATTCAAAAATATGGAAATACATCTTCAGTGTCGGTTCCATTGACCATTGTTAGTGAGCTGAAAGACAGTATGCAAGGAGAAAAGAAATTGATGCTTAGTGCTTTTGGTGTTGGTATGGCATGGGCTACGGCTATTGTACCATTTGTGGATTGTAAAATCAGTGAAATTGTAGAAATATAAATATGTCAAAAGCATATGTTTTCCCCGGTCAGGGAGCCCAGTTCGTAGGCATGGGTAAAGACCTCTATGAAAGCACCCCGAAAGCCAAAGAGCTGTTCGACAAGGCCAACGAAATCCTTGGCTACCGCATCACCGATATTATGTTTATGGGAACTGACGAAGACATCAAGCAGACAAAGGTCACGCAACCAGCAGTGTTTCTGCATTCAGTCATCACCGCCCTCTGCTTGGATGACTTCAAGCCCGACATGGTGGCTGGCCATTCCCTTGGTGAGTTTTCGGCACTTACCGCCGCAGGTGCATTAACCTTTGAGGACGGTCTCCGCTTGGTCTATGCCCGTGCCATGGCCATGCAGAAAGCTTGCGAGGCGGCACCGTCCACCATGGCTGCCATCATAGGCTTGTCCGATGATGTCATCGAAAAGATTTGTGTCGAGGTAAGCAAAGAAGGCGTAGTGGTCGTTCCGGCCAACTACAACAGCCCCGGTCAGGTGGTCATCTCCGGCAACGTGGAGGCTGTGAAGGAATCTTGTGCCAAACTGAAAGAGGCTGGCGCTAAACGCGCCTTGATGTTGGCAGTGGGTGGTGCCTTCCACAGCCCACTGATGGAACCTGCCCGCGTGGAGTTGGCAAAGGCCATCGAAGCCGCCTCTGTGAGTCAACCCATCTGTCCTGTCTATCAGAACGTGGATGCCTTGCCCCATACCGATTCTAAAGAAATCAAAGACAACCTCCTGAAGCAACTCACTGCCCCTGTTCGCTGGACGCAGAGCGTGCAGCACATGCTTGTCGATGGCATGACAGAGTTTGTAGAGTGTGGTCCAGGCCAAGTGTTAACGGGATTGATTGGGAGAATACAAAAGTTTGTATAGAACTATCATTTTAGTTAAAAAGGGACTTCTATAAATCAACTCGGAGAGGTATCGCCATTAATAACACCATACAAACAGAAAGCTGCAGTGCGGTGATAGTCAAGTTGTAACCGAACTGCATCTCGTAGATATACGATGTTGTGAACGAATTAATAGACCCAATCTAAAATGATTGATAATATAATTAAAATAAAGATAACGCTCTCCGTAACATTGCTATATGCAATGAAATTAATGGACAAAGAGAAGGTTAAGACACTTTTTGTGTTTGATGGTGAGCATTTTAAGGGATTGTTGACATTGGGCGATATCCAAAGGGCAATTATCAAAAACATAGCCCTATCAGAACCAGTGAGCCGTATTATGAACAAGAATAAGGTTTACGGATATATAACAGAAGGCGAAGATGCTATTAAGGAAAAGATTCGCCGTATGCGTGCTGAGGTGATGCCTATATTGGATGAAAAAGGTGAGTTGGTGGATGTATGGTTTTGGAACGACCTTTTCAAGACTTCCGATATAATCACGCAGCACGAAAAGATAAACCTTCCTGTAGTAATAATGGCAGGTGGCAAAGGAACCCGATTGAAACCAATTACCAATGTCATTCCCAAACCCTTGGTACCTATTGGCGACAAGACCATCCTCGAGGAAATTATGGACCAGTTTGAGGAGATTGGTTGTCAGAAGTTCTATATGTCGGTCAACTACAAGAGCAATATGATGCGCTATTACCTGGACCAACTTCCTCACCATTATAATGTCAGTTTCTTTGAAGAGGACAAACCGCTCGGAACTATAGGCAGTGTGTCGCTATTGAAAGGGAAAATAGACACTCCTTTCTTTGTCAGCAACTGCGATATTGTCATCGACCAGGACATGCGTGATGTGTATGACTATCACTGTGAGAACCACAATGATTTAACCATTGTGACGGCAGTGAAGAGCTTCCGTATTCCCTACGGTGTGATTGAAACGGGTGAAGACGGTTTGATGACTGCCTTGAAGGAAAAACCGGAGCTGACCTATATGATTAACACAGGGGTTTATATTCTCAATCCCGGGTGTATCGATGAAATCCCTCAAGGTGAATTCTTCCATATCACCCAGCTTATGGAAAAGATCAAAGTCCGTGGTGGTCGTGTGGGTTGCTTCCCCGTAAGCGAACATGCCTGGAAAGATATGGGAGAATGGCCAGAGTATTTGAAAATGATAGATGTACTGTAATTCTATGGAGAATAAAAAATATAGTATATTGTTGATTTGTACGAATGGCATCCCTAGCCATATAATTAGGTTTATTAGGAATTTAAAAAAAACCAATCCATCCGTTTGTATCACTTTGTTTTCAAAAAGGAGCAAAGAATGGTTTCCGGAAGAATTGGATTTTTATTTGGATGATTTTATTCAACTAAAGAAATATACGGGATGGCCGCATAGACTTTGGATATTTAGAGGTTTATTTGATTATTTCGCCATGGTCAAGCAATTCAAAGAATTGGCACGAACACTTCATTATGACATTGTTAATATACACTTTCCACAGTATTATCTTGACAGCGTGATGCCTGCTATAAGAAGAATGTCAAATTGTATTATTGTGAGTCCGTGGGGTAGTGATGTGCTTAGGGTGGCTGATAAAGAAAAGAAGAGATTGAGGCGTGTGATTAAAAAATCAGATTATATTACTGTTGGTTCGAATGGTTTATTTGGGAAAGTATTATGCCAAGAGATGAAGATTGATGAAGAAAAATTTCATCCACTTGCATGGGGTTCTGAAACAATAGACTATATTAATGGGCATCTTTCTGAGATATCTACCGAAGAGGCAAAAGAATCGCTTGGTCTTTCTGGAAGATATCTGATAACTTGTGGCTATAATGCTTTTGAATCTCAAAAACATGAGACTATTATCAACGCTATTAATGATAAAAGAAACTCTTTGCCCGATAATATGACCTTGATGTTCCCTGTTACCTATGGAACTGCAGTTGACTCAATAGACAAGAAGTATATCGGACGATTAAAGGTGTTATGTGAAGATTTAAATTTGTCAGCTGTCTTTTATGAGAATTATTTGTCGCTTCCAGACACATTTCTATTGAGACGAGCTACTGATATGTTCATTCACATACAGCCGACTGATGGTGGCAATTCGAGTCTGCAAGAGTATGTGCTGTGCGGCGCAAAGGTAGTACACGGGGCTTGGATACATTATAATTATTTGGAACAATTTAAACCGTTGTTCTATTTTCCTGTCATTGATTTGAATGAGTTAGGTGATGTAATTGTTGATGCATATCGTTCTGAACCTATTCGAATACCTGAACAAGTGATTGCGTCTATTTCAAATAGAGGTTGGAAAGCAAAAATGATGCTTTGGAATGATTTTTTTGTCTCGTGTCTTAAAGGTTGAATCAAGATGTCGGATAATCAGAAATTAAAGGAGAAGGCCACTTTTGGAATGGTGTGGACGTCCATCCAGAAATATACCAATACCATTGCTTCATTTGTCAGTGGTATTGTATTAGCCCGTTTGTTAACCCCCGAAGATTACGGATGTTTAGGCATGCTTACTGTTTTCACTAGTTTGGCGGGTTCAATTGTAACAATGGGTTTTTCATCGGCTCTTATACAGAAAAAGAGACCAAGCGACGAAGATTATTCGACGGTGTTCTTTTGGAATGAAGCTATTTCTGTTTTGATGTATTTTATTTTGTTTTTCTCTGCGCCTGCTATCGCTCGCTTTTATAGGATACCATTGTTAAATGATGTATTGAAGGTTCAGGGATTGATATTGATAATAAATGCGTCAGCGTCAGTACAAGATAATCGATTAAGAAAACAATTCAAATTCAAAAAAATTGCCGTTGTCAATATTATTTCGAATGTCATTTCTATTATTGTGGCTATTATTATGGCCTACAAGGGATTTGGCGTTTGGGCATTGGTGGGACAAAGTTTGTCGTCGGGTGTCGTTCGTAATATCATATTTTGGCTTACGAATCAGTGGAAGCCCTTGTTTGTTTTTTCGAAAAAATCTTTTAAGGAATTATTCGGTTTCGGTTGCTATGTTTTTCTGAGCAATATAGTGAACCAATTGGGCAATTCCTTACAAACACTATTGTTTGGACGTTTATATAATGCTACATTGCTGGGATATTATTCAAAAGCTAGCAGGACTGAGATGTTTGCCTCTCAATCTATCTCTGATGTTCTATTGCAGGTTACCTATCCTCTATATTCGGAACTTCAAGATGAAAAAGAGAGAATGGTAAGTGCTATCAGTCGAATTACGACCACTGTGGCGTATGTAACTTTTCCTTTGATGTCATTGTTGATCTTGTTGGCAAAACCAATTTTTCTATTGTTGTATTCGGACCGTTGGTTACCAAGTGTTCCATATTTTCAGGTGTTATGTCTTGCGGGATTCGTAATCGGTTTGCAAGCGGTAAATTATCAACCAATTGCTGCAATAGGAAAATCAAAGCTTATGTTTAAATGGACTGTGATTAAACGTGTGGTTGGCACGACATTAATGGTCGGAGGACTCGTTTTATGGGGTGTTAAAGGATTGTTAGCTGGAGTTGTGGTATATAATTATTGTATATATGTAGTGAATGCGGTTTTAGTTTCCAAATATATTGGATATAGATTGAGGGCTCAATTAAAGGATTTGTTGCCGGTTGCACTCTTGACCATTATTTCGTTTGTTGTTGCATTTGGTATAGGATATTTTTTGGATCTTGGTATGTATGTTAATGGATTGGTTGAATTTGGGGCTTTTGCTGTAATATATGTAGGTGTCTCTGTCTTGTTTGAAATGGATTCATTTGAATATTTGAAAACGCTGATTCCTATATTGTTAAAGAGAAAAATAAAGTGAGAAGCCGATGATAATAGGTGGATCATTGTGATTGTTATAGACAACGTGTGCATGTTATATACGTAATGAGATATAGATACTTGTTTTAATATATAATATTAATATGAGAATACTTGTTAGTGCAGATGATTTTGGACTGTCTCATGAATGTAATCTGGGTGTTGATTATTGCATGAGAAATGGCTTTGCAGAGACAGCTCAAATTGTGGTTAACACCCAACATACACAGGAAGCCATTGAGCTTGCATAAAAAGGAGGATATATGGATAAAGTAGGATTGCATATAAATTTGGTCAGTGGTCAGTCTTTGTCCATGCCGATAACTAGTGTTAGTGACTATTACGATAGGTCAAATAATCATTTTAGGGATATTTCTAAATGGTCTTATAAAAAGGTGTTTGGAAACAAATTTGTCAGTGAATTGCGAGAAGAAAATGATGCCCAGATGGAATTGTTTCATACTTTTTTCTCTCCTGGAATGTTGTCTGCTCATCATGATGTTATGTTTCATCGACCAATTTTGAAAGCCATAAAGCCGTTGCTAAATAAATATGGTTTTTTAATCACAAGAGGTGTTGAGCCGTATTTGTTTGATGTAAGTGGCCGTTATTCTAGACTGGTTAGTTTAAGGTATTATCCTTTTAAATATTATTATCTGAAGTGCTTCAGATTGAAGAACATTAACGATTGCAAAGTTCTTCAAGGAGGAAGACATATTACTCATTTCATCATGGACTACAATCTAATTGAAACAGATAATCCTGGTAAAATGAAGCGGGATGGTTATTATGAGCTCATCATTCACCCTTATTATGATGGGAATCAATATTATGATAAAACAAATTTTTCAAAAAAAGGCGGAAAGCTTAGTGATACAATTGATTTGATTAGTAGTATTGAGAAAGTGTCACTCAACGAGTTGATGACAAAGATTCTTATTTGAGAGGACAGAATAACATTATATTCAATAAACTATATGAGACTATTAAATAGAGCCGCTTGGTTTGCAAATGGAATCGCCAACCGTGTTAATGCAAAAAAAACAGAACAAAGATGGCGTGAAGATGATAAAAGGCAAATGCAATTTGTGGATTTGCCAGAGTTGTCTGAAGCGGAGTTTGAAGAGCTAAAGCGAACATGGCCTTTTCTGAAATTCAATAAAAACGATGTCTATTGGGCTCGTCTTTATAAAAAGGAATATGGCTTTGATCCCTATTTTATCAGTTCGGTCAACCAGTGTTATCAACTTCGGGCCAAAATAAACCCGAGGAGTCAGGTTTGTTCATTGGAGAACAAGGCTTTGGTTGATATCTATTTCCCTGAAATACCTTTCCCAGAAGTCTATGTAAGACGCATCAATAATAGCTTTTATAATCAGGAAATGAACCGTATTCCATTTGAAGAAGCGATCACTATCCTTCAACAGAAGGGTTCTTTCATTATTAAGCCGTCATTAGGAACGATGTGTGGTAAAGGTGTAAAAAAGTATGTTATTGATGAAGGAAAAGTTGCGTCTAGGGAGTGGTTCTCTAAAGTGTTTGAAGGTGCAACAAGCAATTTTATAGCTCAAGAAGTATTGGTTCAACGCCCCGACATTAGCAGATTGAATCCAACTTCATTGAATTGTTGTAGAATCACTTCTATCTATATTAACGGTATTTACACCTATGGAGCCATGTTGAAAATCGGTAAGAATGGGGCTCATATCGATAATTGGAATAGTGGATATTTGGTGGGAATCAATTCAGATGGAAGCGTCAAAGAAAAGGGGTGGGATGACAAATTGAGTCCGGTATATCAGACTGATAATGGTATTGTTTTTGACAGCATTCAATATCCTTGTTTTCAAGAATTACTCCAATCTATTGAGCGTTATCATAAGAAATATTTTCCGCAATGCGGAATTGTTGGCTGGGATGTTATTATTGACCACCAGAATAATCCTAAGGTAATAGAGGCAAATTTAGTAATTCCAGGGATTCCGGCTGAGCAATTGTGTTCTGGCCCATTCTTTAAGGTGGTTCGTGATGAACTTGTTAAGGCGTTCAAATAATTGAATTGGCTAAACTGATAAAATATTTTATTATGAAGGTCGGATTGTATATAAAAATCAGAAAAATTCTTTCTATCTTATTGCACAGGGGAGATTATGTTCAATATGTTAAAGGGATATCGTATTATCCTGAGTGTGAACGAAAGACTAAGTATCAGATAATGAAAGACCAGCTTTATTTTGTCTGGAATTATGGATATGAAGAGGAGTATTATTATACATACGGATTTGATCGGAAAGAAATGTCTCGTGATCGGATGGAGGAATATATTGTGCCTTATAGGGCTTTTCTTCAACGTATTGACTATTTGAACTTTCATAATCCATATTATGATGATTTCAATGGGAAGATGACTTGTCGGGTAATTAATCAAGATAAGTTTTATTTTTACTTGTTTTTGAGCCGTTTAGGTTTTCCTACGCCCAAAGTGTATTGTTTTATTAAAAATAAGACCGTTATATATGCTGATGATTCGTATAATATTGACAAATCTTTATCAACAAGAGAGCAGTTAAGAATCATTTTTGCCAAAGATATAGATGCGTTTGCAAAACCATCCGATGGTATGATGGGGCAAGGCGTGTTTAGATTGCAGATAAAAGATGCTAAAACATATATTGATGGCGCAGAATGTAGCGTTGATGAATTAATTGATATAGTACTTTCTGCCGATTATATTCTTCAGGAAACAATAATCCAGGACGAAAGAATGAGCAAGTTATGTTCTTCTTCGGTTAATACAATTAGGTTACAGACGGTAATGGATAAGAATGGCGAGGTGATACCTTTTGGTGCAATGATAAGAATTGGTAGGGAAGGTAGTTCTGTAGATAATTGGGCAAAAGGAGGGGTTATTGTCGGAATAAATGATGATGGAAAACTAAAAGATGTAGGATTCCTTAAACCCAAATATGGGACTACTACAAAAGAGCATCCTGATAATCATTTGATTTTTGATGGCTACGAAATTCCACTTTATCAAGAAGCCGTTGATAAGGCTGTTGAATTGCATAAAAAAATGTATAGAAGTCATTCAATAGGTTGGGATATTGCAATTACACAGAAGGGCCCAATGTTTATTGAGGGTAATGATAGATGGGAGATTTCCATGGTACAGGCTGTTCATGGGGGTATGGGGTATATGATGAAATATTTCTAATTACTTCATTTCACTAATGTCCCATTAAAATTGCATACGATTAAGAATAGCGTTCGTAAAATTCCTAACTATTTGAAATTATTAGTTGTTTTTCAATCTTTCTAAGATATGAAGTTGATATCTCATCTCAAATCCGTTCACATTAATAGTTGGTATAGTTTATTGGTAATTAATAAGTTGCAGAAATGTCGCCTAATATTAACGGGACACTAATGACTTTATTTATGAGCTTAATGTGTTATCCGGTTGATAATAAATAACATTATCATGAAGAGTTAATTACTAAAATGGTTTCGTAATACATATTCGATTATAAAATACAGGTCACAATAATAGAATCTGTTTCGTATTATCCAGATTGTAAGCATAAATCGAAAATAAGAATATAAAAGATCAATTGATTTATTCGAAAAGTTGGAGATTACGAACCTTTTTATTACACTTATGGATTCGACAGGTCAGAAATGACAAGGGAACGTATGACAAGAGAATACTTGATCCCATACGATAGTTTTCAAGCCCAAATAATCAATTAAACAATCATATCCCCAATTCCTTATATACTAGTAGGGTAATCTCAGCTGACAAGTGTCTGTTGATAAAGTAGGTCAACCTGCTCTGATAGAATGGAATAGTGCGGCAGAACTATCGCAGGTGGCAAGCGAATCGGCATTCGGTGATTTGACAGAAGAAATATTAACGGATGCCATGCATAAGAATAATTCTCGGTTTAATAATGGGTCTCTTTTGAGCTATCATGTGTGTTATTAAAAAAGAGCAGATTATACTATTAGGAACGGGAAATGGGACTGCAGAGATAATTCGTTAACCATTAGTAACTATAATGTGGATTGAATTATTCGATTAGTAATATTATTGTAGAATAATAAAAAACAAGTGACATGAATGATTTTATTAGAACTACTTATCACAGAATCAAAAACTGGGCTTCTCATAAGATGGCTTTGAGAGGTTATAAACAATATATAAAGGGGCTCCGATCCACCTGTCCAGAAATTAGAACTTTAACGAAGGAGCAGAAGGAATGTATACAAGCCTATTTCAAGAAATATTACGGAAAGAAAATACCGGATTATTTGTGGCATGAATATTACTATACTAGAAATGGTATATTTTCTGAGAAATATATCCCTAATTATGTCTTGTTAGATATTAATAGAGCTTTGTACAATTCAAGCATTACAACAGCGTTTGACGATAAGAATCTGTACTATACCATCTTCCCTGATATTCGTCAGCCAAAAGCCTATCTGAAATGCATAAATGGATTACTTTATGATGGTATGAACCCAGAGACAGAGGATGAGGCTGTTTTGAGGTTGAAAAATCTTGGTGAGGCAATTATCAAGCCTACTTTTTGCTCGTGCAATGGGAATGGAGTTAAACACTTGAATATCATGGATGGAGTAGACCGAAAGTCCAACAAATCTATTCGTGAATTAATGAGCGAATATGGAAAGAATTATGTTGTCCAAGAAGCGATACAACAACATAGGGGTTTGTCAGCTTTATGTCCTTCATCGGTCAATACAATTCGTATTGTTACATATCGCAGAGCACCTAAAGAAGTGGTGGTGATATATGCGGTGATGCGTATCGGTAAGTTTGGATCAGAGGTCGACAATACTTCGGCTGGGGGAATGACCTGTTGTATTGATATAGAAACAGGAAAATTGAAGAAATATGCCATTTGCTCGAAACCTGCTGGAAATTTTGATAGAAACGAGGCTGGTTTGGTGTTTGAAGGGTATCAGGTGCCTTGCTTTGACAAGGTAGTGGAACAAGCCAAGAAAATGCATTTCCGTTTGCCTCATTTCCCTATGATTGGATGGGATTTTACTGTGGACTCTAATGATGATGTTGTATTTGTTGAGATGAATGCACCCTTCGGTTTGCATCAGCCTGCTGCTGGACCGGGCTATGGAAAGTACACGGATGAAATTATGGAACGTTGTTTTGGGAAACGTTAATGGTAAGAATAACAAATAAAAAGGATTGCTGTGGATGTGCAGCGTGTGTGCAGATATGCCCTAAGCAATGCATCACTATGGTTTCGGATGAAGAAGGTTTTCTTTATCCGAAAGTTGATGAGACTATATGCATACAATGCGGCGTTTGCGAGCAAATCTGTCCAATGCTCAATCCTGCACAATCGCAGAAACCCAAGAGCATATATGCCGGTATTAATCCAGATGAGAATACAAGAAGAATAAGTTCATCGGGGGGAGTTTTCTTCTTATTGGCATGTAAGACCATACAAGAAGGAGGGGTCGTTTTCGGAGCCTGTTTTGATAGACAATGGGTTGTTAGGCATGATTGCACAGAAACAATAGAGGGCCTTGAGAAATTTCTTGGAAGTAAATATGTACAAAGTGAGACAGGTGATTGCTATGCCAAGGCTGAGCATTATCTAAAATTAGGCTGTGAAGTTCTGTTTTCTGGAACAGCTTGTCAAATAGCGGGGTTGTTGAGTTTTCTAAAAAAACCTTTCGACAACTTAATTACTGTCGATGTTTTATGCCATGGTGTACCAAGTCCTTTGATTTGGAGAGATTACCTTAAATATGAATGTAATAAACATCAAGTAAATATATCTGATTTAACTGATGTTTCATTTCGTGACAAACAGGTTGGATGGCGTCGTTTTGGTATGTCGATAAAATCTGGGGAGGACCTATTAGTTAGTGAACCATTAGACAGAAATGTTTATTTGAAAGGTTTTTTGCGTGATTTATATCTAAGGCCTTCTTGTTATCAATGTCAGTTTCGTTGTGGCAAATGCCATAGCGATATTACTATCGCTGATTATTGGGGAATATGGAAACATCACCCACAATGGGATGATGACAAAGGAACCAGTTTGGTATTAATAAACTCGGAAAATGGCTTGAATGTTTTCAAAAGCCTTGATCTGAAAAAAGTAGAGACTTCGTACGAAGAAGCCTTATCGGGCAATTCTCCATTGGAACACAGTGTTAAAGAAACGCAATATAGGCAACTTTTTTGGGATTGTTACTCTACAGATGGTATTAAAGCAATTGATTCAATTTGCCTGCAGTTGCGCCCAAATGTTTTTAAAAGAATTCTGAGGAAAGCCCTATCTCTGTTAAATCGATAAAGAATGAAAATTGGCATTTTGACATTCCATTGGGCCACTAATTATGGGGCGATACTCCAGGCATATGCTTTGCAGGAGTATTTGAAAAGTCAGGGCCATGAAGTTGATATAATCAACTATAAGCCCAAGAAATACGATTTTTCGTGGATAAATGTTGTCAGACACCCGAGTAATTTACTGCACTTAAGAAGTGTGCTTTTAGATAGGGACAAGGAGCAATGCTTACAACAATGGAGGGAAAATAATCTCTGTATGACCGAGCGGTTCTACACCACTGATGATCTAAAGGTAATTGCAAATGATTATGACGCCTTTATCAGTGGAAGTGACCAAATTCTTAATCCATCATTTACTATTTGTGGTGAGGGGTACCCCACTTCGGCATATTATCTTTCTTTTGCTGGTACAACCAAACAACGAATCGGATATGCTGTAAGTTTTGGTTGCACCACATATCCAGATAATGCCAAACGATACGCAAAGGAATGGATTAAATCGTTTGACAAGATTGGTGTAAGAGAAAGAACAGGACTTGATATTTTGAAAGAACTAGAATATACAAGACCCCAATCTATAGTACCTGACCCCACCATACTCTATGGAAGTAAATTGTTTGAAAAACTTGACATAGAAGAAAACTCAGATAAGGATTATCTTTATGTGTATATGTTGAGAGGTAGAACGGTGAGTCCAGAATACCTTAAGAATGTACAGACAAAAATTGTTTACGCCGACGATAATGGCAAGACAGCAACAATGGAAAGATGGTTGGGGAGAATCCGCAATGCGGGACAGATGATTACCAATTCATATCATGGAATGATTGTGGCATTATTATTTCATATCCCATTTGCAGTATTGTTGGAGACAAAGTGGGGGATTGGGATGAATGACAGGTTTTATACATTGTTGAAAACGCTTAAGTTAGAGGGAAGAATTGTTGGGAACAGCTATTCAGAAATAAATGCTGTCTTTAGTAAAAAGATAGATTGGCATATGGTAGATGATATGGTTAAAAAGTATGCGGAAATAGGTTCGAATTATTTATTTAATTAACTTCGAAATGAAAGTAGTTCAATTAAATTGCGTATACGGCTATGGTAGTACGGGTAAAATCGTAAAAGATTTGCATTTTGGCCTGTTGGAAAAAGGTATAGATTCTTATGTATATTATGGGCATAGGAAGAAATCGACAGACCAAAGTGTGTATAAATTATCTAGTGAGGTTATAGTCAAAGCACAATCATTATGGTCGAAAATATCAGGTTATAAATATGGGGGTAGTATTATTACAACTCGTCGTTTCATTAAAGCATTGGAATCAATTAAACCTGATGTTGTCCATCTTCAATGCATTAATTCGAGTACGGTTAATATATATGAAATTTTAGAATATTTATTGAAAAATGATATTCCGACAGTTTTGACTTTGCATGCAGAATTCATGTATACGGGTGGGTGTGCACATGCTTTTGATTGTGAAGGATATAAGAAAGGCTGTTGGAACTGTCATTTAGGAAACGGCCAAATGGGAATCTATTTTATTAATAGGTCTCATTATCATTGGGAAAGGATGAAAAACATAATTGGAAGATTCGATAAATTAGTAGTTGTTGGAGTTTCCGAATGGATAAAGATGAGGGCAGAATCTTCTCCTATTTTTGATGGGAAACAGATTCGTGTTATTTATAATGGATTGGATACGAATATCTTTTATTATAGAAATAATAGTGATATAGAGAAAATAAAAGAGAAGTATGGATTACCTAAAGATAAAAAGATTATTCTTCACGTAACACCTAATTTCAAAGATCCAAATAAAGGGAAGAAATCATTGATTGAAATAGCAGAAATGTCATCTCAGTCGGGGAATGATTACTGCTTTGTAATAGTTGGCTATAATGAAACTCAATCAGATTTGCCCTCCAATATAATTCCATTATCTTTTATTTCAGATGCTAATGATTTGGCTGTTTTGTACACAATGTCACATGTTACATTATTGTTGAGTCGGAGAGAAACTTTTTCTATGGTCTGTGCTGAATCACTTTGTTGTGGAACCCCTGTGATTGGCTTTAGAGCAGGTGCTCCTGAATTAATATCAATTCCGGAATACTCTTCTTTTTTTCAATATGGAGATGTAGTATCGGTTTATAAGAAATTGTGTCTTTTAGGTAGTAATGATATAGATAAGGAGACAGTATCTAATATGGCACATGAGAAATATTCATCGAAGAATATGGTACTCAGTTATATGGATGTCTATAGCTCTTTTTTTGATAATGTATGATTGAGTATATTATCATAATCAATATCAATTGAATTTTGAAATGATTCTTTTGATAAAACTTTTTTATCTATCATTTTTAATTGCATATAGAGTGAAGAAGTATTAGAGGAAGATGTATCTATCTTAAGAGAATTCTGTTATTATGACTATATTTCTTGTTCTGGCAGTTTATTTAGTGTTGTTGCAAATATCTATTCCCGAATCGAAAAAGATGAGAAAATCGATTTGGGCGGCGGTAGGGTTTGTGATAGTGCTTGCATTACGGTCACCGTATTGCGGAGTGGATGTTATGGGATTTGGAGAGTCTGGGGCTCATCCATTGAGTTATGCTGGTACATTTAGCAGAATGTCGGATTTTTCGTTTAGCGATATTATTTTTAATAAAGGGAGTGTAAACAGGCATATGGAGTTAGGTTGGCTTTTGTTGACCAAATTTATTTCTTTATTTACGCATGATATACAGGTGTTTTTAGGAATTATTGCAATCTTACAATTTATTCCAGTAGGTTACTTGATAGGAAAGTATTCTAGAAATGTTGTCCTTTCCTATATTATCTTTGGTTGTATAGGTTTTTATGTTCTGTATTTCTCTGGTTTGAGACAGGCGTTAGCCATTTCATTTCTAATGCTTGCTTTTGATCAATTGTATCAAAAACGTTATGGCTGGTTTGTAATTATTACTCTTTTGGCTTCAAGCTTGCATCAATCTGCCCTTTTATTTCTTGTTATGTGGCCATTATCGTTTATAAACCTTACTTTGACAGCCGCGTTGGTATTTGTTGTTTTAATGGGGGCACTGATGCCTTTTTATCAGAAAATTATTCCTATATTAATGGTTCTCTTTAATGCGACAAGGTATAATAGTTATATCGAAGATGGTGGTCAGGCTATAACAATGTTTCTGGTATATAGTGTCTTTTTGTTGATATCATTCATTAATCGGAGACACGACCGTCTGATAAATATGCTACGCGTCTTTATATTAGTTGGGGTAGTCGGACAAAGCCTTGGTGCATTAAGTGCTGGTGCCATTACACGTATTGGTTTCTATTTCAATGTATACTTAATACTATTATTGCCAGAAACAGTTATTTCTTTCAAAAAAAATGATAGGGTGATTGTTAATTGTATATCAGTTATATTACTTTGTGTTTTTTTTGTTCTCACTACACCTGAAGGTATTACATCATTAAATGTTAATCCTTATAGTTTCTTTTGGGAAAGTCCGGAGTAGTGTTTCTTGAAAAGTTGTAATCGATTATTGGGTTGCAAAAATAATAATTCAAATAGTATGTATTATCCAAAAGTATTAGTTATCTCCAACAATGGCTTTTCTCATACAAGTTCAAATGGAAGGACTTTGGGTAATTTTTTTATAGGTTGGCCTAAGGATTGTGTTGCTCAGTTCTGTATTAGTACAGTTGAACCCGCCTTTGATATCTGTGAGAATTACTATATATGTACTGATAGTAGAGCCATAGAAGCCTTTAAACATTTCTCCAAGGCTCCGAGAATGGATATTATGCAGTGTCTAAATACGGAGGCCAACACTATAATAAGGTCAAACAGAAAATCATTTAAAACTTCTACAAAAGCATTGTTAAGAGCATTGGTTTGGAAGAATAGATGGAATTCCGATTCTTTTTGGAACTGGGTGGATGATTTTTCCCCTGAGATTGTGTTGGTGATGAATAGTGATGCCACATTCATCCTTGATATTGCGACTACAGTATCAAAAAAAAGAACTATTCCTTTAGTTATGTTTAATACAGAAGGTTTCTATTTCTTTAAGAATGATTATTACAGAAAAGAAAGATTTGTTGACACATTGTCGTTTCCTATCTATCAATCGATTTACAAGAAACACTTTGAAAAGACAATGAAGCAAGTTTCGTTGTCAATTTATTGTAATTCAGCCCTGCAAGAAGATTATGTAAACGAATTTGGAGGGAAAAGTATTGTTTTGTATACAGGAAGTACTCTTGATTTTGATTCATCAAATCTCCATGTTGAACATCCCACATTTAGTTATCTTGGAAATTTTGGATACAATAGACCTAAAGCACTAGTTGAGGTTGCAGAAACTTTGCAGTCTATTTGCCATAATTATTTCCTTGATATTTACGGAAATGTTCCAAGGCAAGAAATAATAGACCTTTTTACATCAACAAGGGGAATCCGATTCCATGGGATGATTCCTTATGACAAAGTTACAGAGATAATAAAAAGAAGCACAGTACTATTTCATGTTGAGGCTCAAGATGAGTGCTTTAAGGAATCGCTCAAATATGGTTTTTCAACAAAAATAGCTGATTCTGTTTCGTCAGGACGTTGCTTCATTATTTATTCATCACCTGAAGTAGCAGGTGCCAAATACATTCAAGATACTAGAGCAGGATGGTTTGCTGATAATGTGGATGATTTGAAGACAGTGATATTATCTGTTCTTTTAGATGCTGATAATCGTGAAAATGTATTGGTAAGAGCAAAAAGAATATCGTTTGAGAATCATAATGTAAATAATAATTGTGACAAGTTTAAACAAGCATTGTTGTCAGTTTTGAACTAGTAATATGAAATTTTTATTCGACCTTGATGGTACGGTAACCTCACAGGAGACCTTACCCATTATTGCAAGTTTTTTTAATTGTGAAGAGGAGATTGCTGACCTCACTAAGCGAACTGTGGCTGGTAATGTCCCTTTTATTGAAAGTTTCATTCGAAGAGTGAACATTCTTGGCAAATATTCAGTCCATGAAACTTCAAAATTGTTAGGTCAGGTTCCTGTGTACCCCGAAATAAAGAGGTTTATTGATGAGCATAAAGGAGACTGCATCATTGTTACAGGCAATTTGACTTGTTGGTGCGATGAATTATTTAGAAAGATAGGATGTCAAAGCTTTGGGAGTGAAGCTGAGATGGAGGGAGATTGTGTCGTGAAAATAAAAAGCATCCTTCGAAAAGAGGATATAGTTGACAGATATCGTGCTTTGGGCGAGACTGTCGTATTCATCGGAGATGGTAACAATGACCTTGAAGCCATGCGACATGCCAACATTAGTATTGCTACGGGGTTGACTCATAATCCAGCTCAAAGCCTTATGGCCATCTGTGATTATGTGGTATATAACGAACATGCTTTATGTCGACAATTGAAACAATTATGTGGGGAGTATGGTCTTGGAAAATCCGTGGTTATTAGCTGTGCAGGTATCGGTTCCCGTCTTGGACTTGGATTGACAAAAGCTTTGGTACAAATCAATGGCAGTTCTCTTATCTCTTGGCAATTAAAATTATTCAAGGGAGTGGAAGATATGCGTATAGTTATCGGTTTTCAAGGTGGTGAGATTATTGAAGAGGTTCGAAAGTATCGAGACGATGTGATTTTCTGTTACAATCACCGCTATTTTGAGACTAAAACAGGTGCTAGTTTTTATCTGGGTGCACGACATGCCAATAATTATATTCTTGAATGGGACGGAGATTTGCTAGTGCATCCAGATGATGTAAAAATGCTATTGGATGCTGAAGGAGAGTTCATCGGTTATGCTGAAAAAAGTAGTGATGAGGCCGTATGGGTACAGACTGACGAAAAAGGGTTTGTTCATGCTTTCTCTCGCGAGTGTGGTGATTATGAATGGACGGGCCCTGCTTGTATCCGTAAAGAGAATCTTATATATTCGTCTCAGAATGTGTTTAATATGTTTGATCCTCTCCTCCCGATGCGAGGTATAATGGTGCGCGCATATGACATTGATACATATAATGATTATCTACGTGTACAAGAGATTACCAAAGATTGGAAAATATATTAATCGTTTGTCTTGAAGATGTAATAATGATTCCAAGTACAATAAGAAAATATTAACATGACTAAATCTGAATATGTTTCATTTGTAAAAGAAGATTTTTATAGGTATAAGGAGAAATGGAATCTATGGGCTTTTATTTGTCTATATTTCAGATTCGATACATTTGCTATTGCTTTCCTATACAGAACACTCCAATATTTAGGAAGTAAAAAAGGAGGGCTTTTATTCAAGTATTTATATTTGAGGAAAAGGAGGCAGACTGGTATACAGATTCCATTAAACACTTCAATAGGAAGAGGTGTATTGTTTTGCCATTTTTCATGTATAGTATTTTCTGAAAAGGTGACCATCGGTAACTATTGCAGTATTCACCAGGGCGTGACTGTTGGTCGAGTGTTTGCTGGTGAGAAGGCTGGTGTCCCCACACTTGGAGACCATGTGATCATTTATCCGGGAGCCAAGGTCGTGGGAAAAATTCGTATTGGAAACAATGTGATAATTGGTGCAAATGCTACTGTAGTTAGTGATGTACCAGATAATTGTGTGGTAGTAGGATCTCCTGCTAGGATAGTTTCGACTAATAGCCGGAAAGCAATTGAAAAGGAGTGGATACACTTTTTTGCGTTGGATAAGGGGCAACATAATGAAAACAATTGATTTAACCGAATTAAAGCATTTGCAATGTAATGTTTTGCAGATTGCTCATGATTATTGTGTCGAACAAGGCTTAAAATATTCTCTTGCTTGTGGGACGTTATTAGGTGCTATACGCCATAATGGATATATCCCATGGGATGATGATATAGACATATATATGCCAAGAGAGGATTATGACCAGTTAATTCAGAAATTTCCAAGCATTTATAAAAATCATTATAAATTGGTTTCGTTCGAAAGAGACAAACAATGGTGCAGGCCTTACGCAAATCTTTACGACGATAGAACAATTTATAAAGAACACAAGTCGCCAATTGAGAAGCAAATAGGAGTAAATATTGATATCTTTCCTGTCGACCATGTCCCTGATGATGAGCAGGAATGGATAAAATATAATAGAAAAAGAAGACATCTGATACTTCTTCATTCCGCAAAATATGTTGCTTTAAGACTTGAAAATCGAGCGCTCTGGAAGAATATTATGCTGGCAATATTAAAAATCTTTCTACTACCGATTCCTAATCGCCTTATGGTTAAGTTTGTGGATAAGTACATTAGGCAATATAATGGTGGCCCTAACGCCCACCGATTATTTGAGAGCTGTTGTGGCCTTCTTCAAAAAAAACCATTCAACCAAGAGGATTTTTCAGATTTGTTACTTCATACATTTGAGAATTATGAATTTTATATCATGAAAGGATATGACGATTATTTAACCAATGGTTTTGGAGACTATATGACTTTGCCTCCTGTAGAAAAAAGAGTCTCGCATCATTATTTCAAAGCGTATTGGAAATGAATTTGTTTGAACAGTATAAAATTTATGCTTAGATAAATAAAAGAATAGCTTGAGTTTTATATTGGACTGAATAAAAATAAACGAGGAGTTTAATCCACAATAACCGTACACAAAGCGCGCAGTGTGGGCAACGAGTCCCTTACTACTTAGTATCACAAAAAAACTCGACATTAACAAAGGATGGCAAAAAACATTCATGTCTTATATTTGTGTGTAATGTATTAATATGATGGAGTTTTCTGTTTGCACGTCAGTTTATAAGAACGACAAACCAGAGTATGTCAGAACAGCGCTTGACAGTTTGTTAGTGCACCAAATTGTACTGCCTTCAGAGATTGTTCTGGTACAGGATGGACCTATTCCTGATAAATTATCAGGTTTATTGAAAGAATATGAGAAACTGTATCCTAAGTTGATGCATTTGGTAAGGCTTGAAAAAAACGGAGGCTTAGGTAACGCACTAAAAATAGGTGTTGAGAATGCAAAATGTAACATTATAGCACGTATGGATAGTGATGATATATGCCTGCCAGATCGGTTTAAAAAGCAGCTTTCCTATTTGGAAACTCACCCTGAATGTGATATCGTTGGGGGGCAGATAACGGAATTCGTCGATTCGCCAGATAACATTGTTGGTAGGCGTGAGGTTCCTTTGACAAATGATGAGATATATAAGTATATGAAAAGTCGTTGTGCTTTGAATCATGTTACAATAATGTTTAGAAAAGAAGCAGTATTAAAATCAGGGAATTATCAAGATTGGTATTGGAATGAAGACTATTATTTGTGGGTTAGGATGCTTGCGAATGGTTGTGAATTTGCAAATATACCAGATGTATTAGTCAATGTAAGGTCTGGTCGTGACCAATATGCTCGTCGTGGAGGAAAAAAATATTTTCGTAGTGAATATGGAATTCAAAAATATATGTTGGAACATGAGATGCTAAAGTGGCCTCAATTTATGTTCAACATAATTGTTAGATGGTGTGTTCAAGTGGCGATGCCTAATTGGTTGCGGGGGTGGGTATTTCGTACTTTTTTTAGAAAGTAGTTATGTTTATTAAATGGCTGTTTGACCGTACTGTCGCCCTTTTCGGTCTTATTTTTTTGTTACCAGTGATGCTTGTTGTTGCCATTCTTATCCGCATCAAGATGCCAGGAGGACCAGTTTTTTTTAGGCAAGTGCGAGTCGGCAGGAATAGTAAGATGTTCACCATGGTGAAGTTTCGATCCATGGACATGAACCACAGTGGCTCGACGGTTAGCGTGGCAGGCGAAAAGCGCATCACGCCACTTGGCGCAATGCTGCGCAAATACAAGTTGGACGAACTTCCCGAGCTATGGAATGTGTTGAAAGGAGACATGAGTTTTGTTGGACCCCGTCCCGACGTGCCTGGCTATGCTGACCAACTGCAGGGTGATGAAAGAGAGGTGCTGAAACTTCGTCCTGGAATAACAGGCCCAGCCTCGTTGAAGTACCGAAATGAAGAGGAAATACTTGCAACTGTAGATAATCCACAGCAATATAATGATTTTATCATTTTCCCAGACAAAGTCCGTATTAACAGATATTACTTGCATCATTATTCATTTTGGATGGATTTAAGGATTATCATTGCTACGGTATTAAATAAAAAGATAAACTATGATGGTGAGTTAATTTAATAATATGTAATTGGGTAAAATGGTTTGTTATAATGTGTTAATTTGTTAAGATGAATATTGAAGAACAGAACGGTAGAGTTTTTTTAGAACGTATTTCTGCAAGTGATAAGTTGTTAATGTATGCTGAGATATTAACAACAATGCGTTTTATTATTTGTGTTTTGCTTGTAGATGTATTATCTATAATTAGAATATGGAATTGGGTCTCTGTTTTTTATTGTAATTTTTTCATTTTGTATTGTGCTATTTCTGCGTTAATGTGGAAGTTTTTTGAGGTAAAAATAGGTTATTATAGAATGAAATCAGTAAAAATACTTCACTGGGCAGGATGTGAATTGTTTAATATAAGATGGAATCCTTTTTTATGTGGAGATAAGCCCTTACCCGAAGATATTTATCCTAGGATAAGTAAAAACCTAAATAAATACGTGAATTATTTCTCGGATAGATTATCAGGTTTAGAGGATAATGTCACAATAATTAGTTGTTTTAGAATTCATGTGATAAAAGGAATTCGACAATTACAGTCATATGAAAAATTAAGTACTTTTATTTTTATTGTCTCAATTATAATTGTATCTATTTCTTCCATAATTATCACTGCATCAAATATTAATGCAAAGCTATTGTATTTAGTTGTTGCGAGTGTCCCCCTTGTTGTATGGTATAGTTCAATATGTGATACAATTAGGAAAACAAAGGAGATAAATGGATTGATATTATTGATGTGCAATGATTCAATAGAAGATGGATTCTCTTTGGATATGAAAGATATGATTTATGATTATTTCTATATGCAAAATAAAGAAAAGTATGTTGTCCCTCGTTGGTTCTTATTGCCAGGAGAAAAAAAGAGAGAAAAAATTGAGATGAACTATGTGGCAGATTATTTGAGGGGAATTGCTGTGAGTGCAGGATAAGTAAATGTATAGATAAGTATTATTTAAGATAGTTATTATGTCAATTTTTAAAGATAAAGTTTTGATGATTACCGGAGGGACAGGTTCTTTCGGCAATGCAGTGTTAAATAGATTTCTACGTACCGATATCAGGGAGATTCGAATTTTCTCACGTGATGAGAAGAAACAGGATGATATGCGTCATGAATATCAGGTGAAGTATCCTGATGTAGCGCATAAAATTAAGTTCTATATCGGTGATGTACGTTCGTTAGAGAGTTGTCGCTCGTCGATGTCAGGGACGGACTATATCTTCCATGCCGCTGCACTGAAGCAAGTGCCTTCATGTGAGTTCTTTCCTATGGAGGCGGTGCGAACCAATGTCATTGGCACAGATAACGTCCTCACAGCTGCTATCGAATCAGGTGTGAAGTCAGTCATTTGCCTCTCTACAGATAAGGCTGCATATCCCATCAACGCCATGGGTATCACTAAGGCTATCGAGGAGAAAGTGGCGGTGGCTAAAAGCCGCTATAGCGGTAATACCAAAATCTGCTGTACACGTTACGGTAACGTGATGTGTTCGCGCGGGTCGGTGATTCCTCTCTGGATAGACCAAATACGCAGTGGGAATCCCATCACGCTCACCGAACCTTCTATGACCCGTTTTATTATGTCGTTAGATGAGGCTGTAGATTTAGTCCTCTTCGCTTTCGAGCACGGAGAGAACGGGGATATCTTGGTGCAGAAGGCACCGGCCTGTACAATCCAGACCCAAGCAGAAGCAGTGTGCGAACTATTTGGGGGAAAGAAGGAGGATATTCGAGTAATTGGAATACGTCATGGAGAAAAGATGTATGAAACCCTGTTGACTAACGAAGAATGTGCGAAAGCAGAGGATATGGGCGATTTCTATAGAGTGCCTGCAGATAATCGAACGCTAAACTATGACAAATATTTTACTGATGGCAATGTTGATAGAGATGTTCTCACTGAATTCAATTCAAACAATACTGTTCGACTAAATGTTAATCAGGTGGTGGAAAAGTTGAAATCATTGGAATATATCCAAAACGAACTTAACGGAGTTATTAATATTGCAAAGTAGTAGAAATGAATTTTTTTGTATGTGGCTGCAATGGTATGGCGGGTCATACTATCAGTTTATATCTTCAAGAGCGGGGTCATGATGTGTATGGATTTGACCTCTATGAGTCAAAATATATTAAGAGTTTTGCCGGAAATGCATTTGATAAAGACACCATTTCCAAAGTTATTCGGGAAGGTCATTATGACAGTGTTATAAATTGCATAGGTATTCTAAACCAATTTGCTGAGAAAAATAAAGCATTGGCAACCTATCTTAACTCCTATTTCCCTCACTTTCTTGCAGAAGTGACGAGTGGTACCGATACCCAGGTGATACAAATGAGCACAGATTGCGTTTTCTCTGGACGTCGTGGTTCGTATACTGAAGATGACTTTCAAGATGGCGAAACCTTTTATGACCGAAGTAAGGCTCTTGGTGAGTTGAATGACGATAAGAATATCACGTTGCGAAATAGTATTGTTGGCCCTGATATCAATCCCAATGGAATTGGCTTATTGAATTGGTTTATGCAGCAGAAAGGAGAGATTAACGGATATACAAAGGCTATGTGGACTGGGCAAACGACCTTACAATTGGCCAAGACAATGGAACAGGCCGCCAAAGAAAAGGCACATGGACTTTATAATACTGTGCCAGACCACAGTATTAGCAAGTATGAGCTTTGTGGTCTTTTTAATGAGTACCTTAGAGATGGTGAGATAAAGATTCATCCTATTGATGGGGTGAATGCAGACAAGAGTCTTAAGCGTACACGTTTTGATTTTTCTTATATTATCCCAGACTATCGTACAATGGTGGCGGAAATGGCCGAGTGGATATTCAGACACAAAGAAATGTATCCTCATTATTATTTGTAAAGATGAAAAAACTCAGATTAATGACTATAGTGGGCACTCGCCCAGAGATAATCAAGATGTCGGCTATCATTAAAAAGGCCGACAAGTACTTTGATCAAATTTTAGTCCATACCGGTCAGAATTATGATTATACTCTCAATGAGGTTTTCTTCAAAGATTTGGGACTCCGTGAACCGGATTACTATTTAGGAGTTGTTGGCGACAACCTTGGTCAAACAATGGGTAATGTCATTGCTAAAAGTTATGAGTTGATGAATGAGGTAAAACCAGATGCTGTCATAGTTTTAGGGGACACCAACTCATGCCTGTGTGTTATTTCCGCAAAACGGTTAAAGATACCTATTTTCCACATGGAGGCAGGTAATCGATGCAAGGATGAGAATCTTCCGGAAGAGGTTATTAGACGTATAGTAGATGTGACTAGCGATATCAATCTTTGCTATAGTGAACATGCACGCAGATACATTCTTGATAGTGGAGTTAAGCCTGAATATACATATGTTGTGGGATCTCCTATGGCAGAAGTGCTGAAAGACGTACTTCCTCAGATAGAGGCGAGTGCAGTTCTTGAAAATCTTGGGCTGGAGAAGGGAAAATATATCTTACTCTCTGCACACCGTGAGGAGAATATAGACATCGAGGCTAATTTCTTCTCCCTGATGAATGCTGTTAATACGATGGCAGAGACCTACAATATGCCAGTTCTCTACAGTTGCCATCCACGCAGTCAAAAAATGATTGAGAAACGTGGGTTTAAATTCGATGAACGAGTTATTCAGCATAAACCATTGGGTTTTTTTGACTATAATAAATTGCAGCAAAATGCGTTTTGTGTTGTATCCGATAGTGGTACTGTACCTGAGGAGAGTGCATTCTTTGGATTCCCTGCTGTCAGTGTGCGTACTAGTACAGAACGGCCAGAAGCTATGGACAAAGGGGTCTTTACTATTGGAAGTATTAGTTCAGAGCAGGTTCTTCAAGCTGTGGATATGGCTGTTGAGATGTATCGAAATGGTGATATATCGTGTTCTGTACCAGCTTATTCTGATGAGAACGTCAGCACAAAAGTTATAAAAATAATTCAATCATATACGGGTATTGTCAATAGGATGATATGGAAGAAGTGAACTCCCCACATCTGCTAGTAGCCGTTTTTTTAACATAAGAAGAATGATTATTATTCTATTTGAAAATGGATAATAGATCGATAGAAATATTGTTTAAGTTATTAAGGATATCATTAAGCAAGGAGGACGATTTCTCTTTGCCTGATGATGTTAATTGGGAAGAAGTGTTTGATCTATCGATAAGGCAAGAGGTTGTTAATGTCGCATATGATGGGTTGCAGAAGATATTAGAATCAAATTCAGGAAAGATATATAGTTTTGATTCCCCCAAGTTGGAGGCATTGAGGTATAAATGGATTGGATATGGAATGCTTGCGGAGCAAAAATATGAATCATATTCGCGTGTTGTTGCTGACTTGGCTCATTTATATTCTAAGCATGGATACCAAATACTATTGTTGAAAGGATATGGTCTTTCTTTGTATTATCCAATTCCATCTCATCGGACTACTGGGGATATTGATGTCTCTGTAATGAAACAGGGTAAAAAGGTTGAGAATGCCCAGATAGAAGCAGATAAGATATTTCAAAACAACTTAGGGATGAAGGTGACAAAATCAAAGAGTGGACATCATTCTCATTTTACATTTCATGGTATCTTGGTCGAAAATCATTATGAATATAGCAACACATATTTTGGTTCTCTTAAAGCAAGAAAGTTAGAGACTATACTTCAGTCTATGGCAAAAGCTGATAGGCGGAAAATAAAACTATATGGTCAGACCATTTATCTTCCTTCGCCAACATTTAATGCATTATTTCTGATATGGCATATGTCTACTCATTTTTGTGCTGCAAGGATCTCTTTAAGACAATTATGCGATTGGAAGCAGTTCCTATCATTTGAATATGAGAATGTGGATTGGTCGTTAGTAAATAATGTATTAAAGGAATGTGGTTTGAAGCAGTTTGCTGATATGGTGAATAAGATTATAAGAAGATATTTTGGCTTCAATTTAGATGGTGATGGTTTTATTGATGAGTCGGAGGTGGATGCAAGATTTATTGATGATATTTTTTCTACAAATGAGTATAAATCGTCTCTTTCAAGAATAATCCGTTTTCCATCATTTGACTGGAAGTTTAAAATGGTTTACCACTCACATTGGTTTCTGGTTATGAATAGGAGTCTTTTCTTGCATCTATTTCATGAAAAAGACATGTTTGAAAAACAGATATAGTTTGAAGTAATTTATACAATTATAATTTTATTTTCATTTATGATCGAGCGTAAAAGAATTTATCTGTGTCTGGCACACATGAGTGAGGACGGTTTGGAACAGAAGTATATAAAGGAGGCTTTTGACACCAATTGGGTGGTGCCTCTGGGTCCTAATGTGAATGGTTTTGAGAACGATTTGGAACAATTTGTCGGAGAAGACAAGAAAGTAGTTGCTTTGTCTTCAGGTACTGCTGCGGTACATCTTTCACTTATTGCTTGCGGTGTACAACCTGGGGATGAGGTGTTGGTACAGAGCTTTACATTCTGTGCCTCTTCCCATCCCATCACTTATTTGGGAGCTACACCCGTGTTTGTGGATTCGGAGAAAGGCACTTGGAATATGGATCCCGAATTGCTGGAGGCGGCCATTGTGGACAGAATAGCCAAGATGGGCAAGAAGCCCAAAGCTATAATACCCGTAGCTCTTTATGGTATGCCTTACGATATAAGCCGAATAATGGAGATAGCCGGGCGCTATGAGATTCCGGTGATAGAGGATGCGGCCGAGGGCTTCGGCTCCAGATTTAATGGTCGTGTATTAGGCACTTTTGGACAATTTGGTGTTTTGTCGTTCAACGGAAATAAGATGATTACTACCAGTGGGGGAGGAGCTTTAATATGTCCAAGCAAAGATATGGCCGACAAGATAATGTGGTATGCCACCCAGGCTCGCGAGGCTTACCCATACTATCAACACGAGGCCATTGGTTATAACTACCGTATGTCGAACATCTGTGCCGGTATAGGCAGGGGGCAGATGACCGTAGTGAACGATCATATCCTCCACCACAAGCATGTGCAGGCCTTGTATGAGGAGTTGCTGTCTGGTGTGGATGGCATCGAAATGCATAAATCACCCTCTTCCCCATATGACTCCAATTACTGGCTTTGCACAATGTGTGTCAATCCCGAACTGCGGATTAGAGGACAAGAGAATGCTTATAAAAAGGTCATCACGGGAGCTGTGGGTGGTGCTGCCGGTGTGATTCATGCTGTCGACTCAGCAGTAACAGACTGCCAGCCGAATGATAATGTGGAGGCGTTGCGTATGTATATGGACGCTGCCCAGATTGAGGCCAGACCCTTGTGGAAACCTATGCACAAACAACCCGTTTACAAACACTGCCCTGCTTACACGAATGGTGTGAGTGAATCCCTGTTCAAGGTGGGCATGTGTCTACCGGCCGGTCCCTATGTGTCGGATGATGATGTGCATTATATTGTCGACTGTATTAAGTCAGCTATAGTATAGGCTTTGGAATGAACCAGTGTGAGATAATGTTAGAACTGCTGCGTGCTGCAGTGTTAGACAAGGAGCCATCCCTGCCAGAGAATCAGGTCATAGATTGGGATGGACTGATGGATATTGCGGCCGCACAGAATGTTCTTGCCTGGGTATGGGACGGTATATGCAAACTACCCCAGGCACAGCGTCCACCCCGACTCCAGAACATTAACTGGGGTCTTTCAGCCCAGGAGGTTTGGGACAAGTATCAACTCCAATCCAGGGTGCTGGAAAAGATGGTTGCCACTTGTACTGAAAATGGAATCCGGCTGTTGCTTTTGAAGGGGATAGGCCTGTCCAGGCTTTATCCTAAGCCAGAGTCTCGCCCATCGAGCGATATTGATATCTATCTGTTTGATGACTATGAGAAAGGAAATCAGTTGTTCACTGGTCATAGTGTAGATAGGATAGATAAACATGCAACCTTTCTGATCGATGGTGTATTGATAGAAAACCACTACTATTTCTTTGAACCCAATACCGAACAAAAGAAAGGCATTATCCAGTATCTTAACTCTTCACTTGACGATGTACGGCTAACGAATTATGGCTATTATGTTTTGCCCCCGATGGCAGAATGTGTCTTTTTGACCCTTCACACACTCAAACATTTTACAGAAGAGACGCTATTGCCCATAAGGAATATTGTCGATTTTGCCATGTACCTTCATGTATACCGAAGCAGTTTAAATCCGAAATCATGCTTTGACTTAATGTCTGAATTGGGATTAGAAAAAGGTTTCGAGATGCTTGTATGCATGTCGGAAGTGATTATGGGCTTAGACTATTCGGACTATAATTATCATAAACTTCCAGCAAACGATGTTGAGGCTATAAAACATCTTTTAGTTTCAGACTATGCTATCAAACAAAGTAGCAATAATCCTTTTTACCACCGCCCTGAGGCTCGATGCATATCCAAGTATATTCCGCAAAACACAAGTCGAACTGGTATAGTGAAAAGTTTCTTTAGCAAGTTGATGCGATGTATGTTTCCCATTCCGAAAAGGATGTCAATCAAAGCATGGCTTAGCAAAAGGTAACGTTCCTTTATGATGAGAAAAGAGAGGCAAGTATCAGCTTGCCTCTCTTTTTTTGTCTCAAAAATAAAAAAGGTGGCAAATACTTGCCACCTTTTTTATTTACTATCAGATACAGATTACATGTTCTGAACGAGACGGATGTAAGCACCGCAGCGTTTTGCGATAACTTCCTCGCTCATACCATCAGTCTTGGAGAGTTTGATGGCATTGGCTTGGTCGTCGGTCTCGGGAGTAGCAGTCCAGTAGTAGCTCTCGTTAGCGGAAGCAACGAAGTGATTTCTACCATTAACTTCTCTACCATAGTTGTAGATGGGCAGGAACACGCAGCCAGCGGCCTCGAGAGTGTTCCACTCAGCGGTAGTCATGGAAACGGCGGGAGCAGCCACATCGTTGTTGCCAGCATAGTTGCTGCTGAAGTTGTCGGGGAAGATGATGAGACCCTTAATGGTTTTGCCTTCAACAGTCAGCTCAGCGTTGAGGAAGCGGTCACCGGTGCGGGTGTTGAGCAGGTAGCTCCACTCGTCGGCGGTGAGGGTACGCCAGAGGTTGGCAGCGTTGCCACCGTTGGCGATGATGTTGTTACCCCACTCGTTGATACCAGCCAGATCGTCGGTACCGGGCAGATAGTTGTAGGTACCACGCATGTTCCAAATCTGGTAAGCATTACCGGTAGTACCGTTCACGCTGTTGTTGCCACGGTTGTAGCGGTTAGCACCCCAGCTGATCATGTCGCGATCCTGCTGAGCGTCGGCTCTCTGGTTGATGGCATCCAGGGTTTCCCACTGGTTGTCGGCGAACTGCCAGAAAGGATGGCCGCTGACAGCATAGTACTGGAGGTTGCCTTTTGCAAAGCGGACAGTCTGGTTAGCGCTGACGGAGAAAACACCGTTTACAGAACCAACAGGGTTGGAGGTGAAGGTTGCACCGGAGAGGTTGATGTTGATGACGGAGTTCAGGTGACGCTGGATAGTGATGGGCATAGGAGCGTACTTCACATACTGAGTGTTGCCAGAGTAGAAGGTAACTTTGAACACATTGTAGGTGCTGGGGGGCAGAGCAATCTTGTAGACTTTTGCACTGGGAACCTGGGGCTCAGCAATCTTCATGGTGACGGACTTGGTGCCATGGTTGTTGTTTCTGGCAACGAGCATGGGCTCGGTGGGGTCAGTCATGTCGATGTTGAAATCACCGTTAAGAACCTTCTCGGTGCTGATGGTGATGCTGTCAATAGCCACGTCGGCAGTGACAACCAGCTTGGCAATACCACAGAGGTTTCTGAACAGGTAGCCAGGCTTCAGGGGCTCCTCAGCATAGAGGGGGAAATGTTTGTAGATCTCACCGCTTACACTGTTCTGAACAGTGGGCAGGCTGATACGACGGGCAGAAACTGCACCATCCCAGGGGAAGATACCAACGATGGGACCCAGCTCGGAATTAAAGGGAAGAGCAGTGTTGATGTTCTGGACAAAATCGAAGGTAGCCAAGGCAGCCGTAGTATTGGCAGAATAAATAGCGCCATTGCCATTCTGGTCAATGAAACGGATGCGGTCGCCACGATCCCAGTAGAAAGCAAAACCCTCACCATTCTGGTGGATCTTCATGTCGTTGAGAACCTCATTGTCCTCGAGGTTGATGCTAATGCTATCGGGAGCATTGCCCTCTTCCTTGTTACAGGAAGTCATTGCCATACCCATTGCGGCGATGGCAAAGATGTAAACAGACAGTTTTTTCATTTTTTTTCTCCTTGTTTGGTTTTAGACATTGTTACTTTAACTGACTAAATTGATTAGTCGAAGTTGTAGCTGTTGCCGCTCTCGCCTTCGGGCTCAATTCCGATGGAAATCTCGGTGCCTTCGAAACCCTTCTCAACGCGGGCATTCATCATTTCAACCATAGGAGCTACATACATAGCTTTCACGCTGTTTTTGTTTGTCATTTCTTTCATTTTTTTCTTAATAATAGTTTTTAGTTGTTAATAAATTATTTAATTCTCATTCCAAGATACTATATGACAATGGGGTATATGCATTGCCATATAGTTTGTCTTTGTTGCAAAGATACATATAATTTTTGAACCACCAAATTTTTTTGCAAAATATTTTTCTTTTTTATGTTCTGCCCTACTTTCAAGGTCGCAAAGCCAATCAATTGTCGTGACTTCCGGTTCTGTTAGTCTGGTGTTGCTCTATAGTGTGTCGAATAAATGTGGACTAAGGATCGAATAACTGTGCAATATGGAACGGGATTAGGGCGGGCGTGGAATGGGCGCTTGTATGTGGTGGGTGGTTTAGGGAGGTGTACTTATATGGTGGTATTCTTGTCTATATTGTTGATGGCCAGTAATGTTTGTCGTCAATCCTTTTGCAGGTCATATTGTTGTAGGTGTGCAAAATATTATATTATAATGTATTCATTATTGTATTTATTTGGGGCGATTGTTTGAATGTTGCCGGCTGTTGTGATGCAAGTGGTATTTTGATATTTTTTTTGCTATTCCATAATAAAAGACCGTACGATACGTTAATTAAGCATAATCGTACAAGTGTTCATTATAAAGGTATTGTTTTATGAACTGGAATCAATATTTTAGTAGTAATCGCACCAAGCTGCTTGCTTTGGTGATATTGTTTACGCTTATTGTTTTTTCGGGCAGTATTCTCTTTACGTGTGGGCTTGGTTTTAGGCGCAGGACGCTTTTTTTGCGCGGGGCCTATATGGTAATTGCAGTGTTGTGGGTTGTGCTGTCTATACGTGCCATATGTATCAAGGTGAATTTCAGGGCTATTTGGCGTGGTGTGATTGATGAGTTTTACGATAGTCAGGAGGGGTACGAAAGGTCGTTGAACATGCGGTACCAGGACTTGCTTTCGCGTTTCCCGTTGGCGGTGGCGGAGTATGAGTCGCATTGCTGGCACCAGCATCCGCGGCCTACAAACTCGGAGATTATGGAGTCGGCACTTGCCATGGACGAGCAGGAGTGGAGCCAAAGGGAGTCGGCGGCTGAGAAAAAGATGGCCGAGAAGAATTCCCGTTAGGGTTGACAGCCAGGATGCTTTTGTTATTTGCCGGTTGTGGATTCCGCTATTTTGAATGCGGATGAGGTTGGGCGTTATGAGCCATCATTGCAGCTGGAAGATTTTGTCCATCAGGCGCCATTTCTTGTCTGAGGGGGTGTTGGGGTCGCAGCCTTGGAATTGTGACACATAGGCTTCCCATTCGGCTTGACGGGGCAGGGTGGCCAGTCGTGCCATATCGCGCTGCCAGTCGAATTCATCTACTGTATCGCATATCATAAACAGCCGGTTTCCAGACCTGTAGATTTGCATGTCGAGTATGCCCACTTCGTGTTGTCCGGCTATTACTTCCGGCCATACATGGGCGTGTGCATCGACATATTGCTGTATCATGGCTTCGTCGGCCACCAATTCCAGTGTTTGGCAATAGCGTTTCATTTGGTTTTTGTGTTTTGAAAGTTTATATACAGTGCATACCAGAGAACTACCACAAAGCAGATGAGTGGTACTATATATGACAGGTGGATGGAGAAACGGTCGCTGAGCACTCCCTGCAGCGGGGTGAGTACTGCGCCTCCCAGGATGGCCATGATGAGTCCGGAGGCTCCGATTTTGGCGTCGCCGGGGTGGCCTCCGCAGTTGGGTTTTTCAACCTGTTCGAGGGCAAGGCCATAGATGGTGGGGAACATGAGGCTCATGAAGACGCTGATGAGGATTAGGGCGACGACCAGTGGCCAGCCGCTCCCGGCAGTGCATATGACCACGGCGGTGCATGCCATGGACATGGCTGCCCCAAACAGGAGGAGCCTTGTGGGCTGGAAGTATTTCATGAGCCAGGTGTAGACAAACCGCGACAGGCAAAAGCCGATGATGGAGACGAGGTATATGGAGGAGGCTGATGCCTCGTCGATGGCGAGTTCCTGCATTACGATGCGGATGGTGAAGCTCCATATCCCGATTTGGGCGCCTACATAAAAGAACTGTGCTATCACTCCGCGACGGTAGCGTTTGTTGCCCATCAGGCGGCGGAATACAGGGGCGAGGGCGAGGCTTTTCCCGGCGGTGTCTTGCCCTGCGGGCATTTTGGCAAGCAGCATGAGGATGAGGATGCCAACCAATACGAGTCCCAGTGTCATGTAGGTGCCTGAGATGGAGTAGAGCGATATGTCGCTTAGGATAAAGTATTTGCTCATCAGTATGCCCAGTATGGAGCCAATGGGGTTGAAGGCCTGTGCTATGTTGAGGCGGCGTGTGGCTGTTTCGGGTGCTCCCATGGAGAGGATGTAGGGGTTGGCTGTGGTTTCCAGCACTGAGCAGCCACCGGCCATTATGTAGATGGCCACCAGGTAGAAGCCGTAGCTGGCGGCTTTGGCGGCGGGCATGAAGAGGATGGCTCCGGTGGCGTAGAGGCAGAGTCCAAGGATAACCCCGCTTTTATAGCTGTGCTTGCGTATAAACAGGGCGGCAGGCAGGGCCAGGCAGAAGTAGGCACCATAGAAGGCGAATTGGATGAGCGAGGTTTGGGCGTCGCTCATGGACATGATGCGCTTGAATGCCGCAAGCAGTGTGTCGGTCATGTTGTTGGCCAGCCCCCATAGCAAAAAGAGGGAGGTGACCAGTATGAACGGTTTGAGATATTGTTTCTCTATGGGTTGCATGTTGAGGGGTGTTAATGTCGTCTAATATACAGTGGGATGGCCTCTGGGTTCATCTGGCAGAAACGTTGCCGGTCGTCCACAACCAAGGCTAAGTAGCCACCACCGCCGGCACCGGGCATTTTCCATGCCATGACACCGGGCAGCTGCGAGTAGCGGTCGATGAACTGTTGCACGCTGCCCTGCACCATTGCCGGGAAAAGGCTGGTCTGGGCGTTGAAGGAGTCGCGGTAGGCGGATGCAAAGC
>Ga0247609_10000984_pt1 | contig 36018 bp, 23 predicted proteins | sample 172DNAGHGlowgp2_FD_193487 | JGI IMG/M metagenome (GOLD analysis project Ga0247609, IMG submission 193487) | Sheep rumen microbial communities from Palmerston North, Manawatu-Wanganui, New Zealand - 1728 DNA GHGlow gp2 | ecosystem: Host-associated > Mammals > Digestive system > Stomach > Rumen ... | reverse complement strand
CCGAACCTGGCGGTTTGCTTTCTGTTGCACTGTCTGTCGCGTTTCCGCGCCTGGACGTTATCCAGCATCCTGCCCTGTGGTGCCCGGACTTTCCTCCAGCATTGCTGCCGGCGGTCATCCGCTACCCAGGAGCAAAATTAGAAAACGTGGACGCCTTGTGCAAGGAGTGAATAAAGGGCTTTTTTGTATATTTACTTTGTTTTTTAGGGTTTAAGAGTGAATAGATTACTTGTTTTTCTGTCTTTATTTGCGTCTGTATGGGCGGCTGCCGAAACGGTGCCGGATTCTTCTGCGGATTCTTCGGCCAATGTTGCCGTAGATTCTTCCGCCGTATTCCGCGTCGACAAGATCCGCTACGAGATCGGTGATGCCTTTGACGATTCGAGGGTGCATACCCGCTACGACAAGCTTGCTTATGATTTTTTGAACTGGGTGCATATCGAGACACAGGAAGTGACGGTCCGTCAGCTGCTCCTGTTCAACGAGGGCGACTACGTCAACCTGGACTTGATGCTCGAGGCGGAACGTTTTTTGCGTGACCAGGCCTTCTTGAGCGATGCGAGCATTACCGTGGAGCAGGATAGCGGCATGAATGTCGCGACCGTGCGCACGAGTGACAACTGGACCTTGACGGTCCCGGTGAGTTTCGGTTTTTCGGGTAGCGAGTGGAGCTACGACAACCTCATCTGGGGTATCGGCGTTCAGGAGAGCAACTTCCTCGGGCTTGGCCAGAAACTCGGGTTCTACTTCGGCCACGACGAGTTCCGCGACATGTGGCAGGTGGAATACGGTGCCCCGCACTTTTTGCTGCGCTACAACCACCTTGACTTCTTGTACAGCTACAACACCGACGGCTATCTCGCGAGCTGGAAGATGTACCGCCCGTTCCTGAGCAGGAGCGTGAACCAGTGGGCGTATACGATTGCCGGCCTCAAGAACCAGCGCTTCGCCTACTTTTACGGGAGCGGCGACATGCCTCCGGGAACGGTGACCTACTCTACCGAAAAGCCGCTCGATTCCTTGATTATGCAGGACTATAATGGCGACAAGACCGTCGAACTCATGAAGGTCGAAGACTTTATCGACGACTCGCTCTCCTTCCATCTCGGGCGTTCTTTTGGCGGGACGCAGCGCAAGCTCTATGTGGCGGGAACGTACGACTACCGGAGGATTACGGCGCAGGAAGGCAAACTTTCCCGCTATCTGTTTACCGACGGCGAAGGCGCGTATGCCATCGATTCCGCCAGCGCCTGGAACGAATGGCTACCGGAACGCAAGGATTCCCGCGTGGGCGCCTATGTCGAGTACTCGAATCTCCGCTACGAGAAAATCAAGAACTACCATAACGCCAAGTGGACAGAGGATGTGGACAAGGGCTGGAAACTCAAGGCTCAGATTTCCAAGAACTACGAGCAGCTCGGTGCCGCCGACAACGATATCCGTCTGGACTTCTGGACGAACCTCTACCTGGGACGCCGCCACCATCACCTGAACCTCTCGACGCAGACGTACTTCTACCTGGATCACGGCGAGCGCAGGGACTTTTTCGGGAAGGTCTTCGGCGAGTACATCTTCCACCCGAGCAATATGCTTTCTACGGCGGTCAAGGGCCAGGTTGACGTCTTTGACGACGCGCGGTACGGCTACCAGCTTTCGCTGGGCGGCTCGGAGGGCTTTGCCGGATTCCCGACCGGATTCTATACGGGCCAGGCGCGCGTGTACGGCAATATCGAACAGCGCTGGTTCCCGGATTTCGAAATCCTGACGCTCGTGCCCGTGTTTGTCGGCTTCGCGAGCGTGGGCGAGACCGCGTGGGACCTGATGGACATCAACCGCGAAGACTTGATTTATGTGCTTGGCCTGGGGGCCCGCTTTGTGCAGACCAAGTCCATCAGCCGCCTCGTGAACAAGATCGATGTGAGTTTCCCGATGAACGGGGCGCGCAAACACGAACCTCATTTTTCCATCACGACGACGTATTCACTGTAGCAGGAGCCCATCATGACAAACGAGCCGGATAAACGCGAAGCGAGACGTGCCAGGGCGCGCCAAATGAAGAATATGTTCCTCCGCGTCGAAATCGTCATCGGCTTGCTGGCGATAATCGGCGGTGCCGTTGTGACTGCGATGGTCTGGGGAGAAGGATATTTCCCGGGGGCCTTGATGATGGTCCTTACCGGATGCATCAACATATTCCTCTCGTTCAAGGAACTGGTGGACCCAACGGACCACGTGTTGCATTGGCAGGCCGTGTTTTTCCTGATTGTGCGCCGCGCGATGTTCTTCTTGAACGTTGTGCTGCTTGCGCTTGTGGTCGGGACGTTCACGAACCTGCTTTAGCGGTTAGTGCACTCCGTCCTCGTTGACGAAACTCTTCCCGCCGTACCAGGCCTGTAATTTTTCGCGGGCGCTATCCGCGAATGCGGAGGCGGGCGGCTGTGCTGTCGGAGGCGGCGTGGAGGTCTGAGCCCGCGAGGGACTGTCTTTTGCTGCAAACTGCCTTGCGAATTATTCGTTGAACTTCTTTGACGAGGGCTCGTTCGACGTACCCTGTTACATGTTGTGTGTTTTATGATTTGGGATGGGCTGTATTTTTTATGCAACGAATGGTATTTTTATGATTTTGGAAGGAAAATTCCGTATAATTTCTAACTATGATCGTGTAAATAGATGAAGTGTTTTTTTGTGATGAACTTAAAAAAATAGCACCAGATTCTGTCGTTTGCCCGCCATAATTCATTGCGCCAGAAGGAATAATGCTAAATTCGCAATCATCCGTTCCTGTGAATGTTTGGTCGCTTTTGTTATAATGCATTTTAGACATGGCAAAAAAGTCAGAATCGGAGCTTTTTATTCTATTTGCAACATCGGATTTATTGTCGCCAGACACCTTCATTGCGTCCATAAGGATTTCCCATTCCGCCTTTGTTGGTATATGCCAACCTTTTGGACAGATTGTGTCTGTTAAAGCGCTGTCAATAAGGCCAAACCATTCGCCATTCTGTATTATGGAATAATACCGTCCAAAGTTATTGCACATTTTCTCTTGGCAGCATTGCATGGTTTTACAATTGTGCTCAATCAGTTCACAGTATTGCCTAATATAGTTGGTGTCACTACTGCACATGCTGTATGGGGCATCGTATCTAAGGTTTTCCGCCATCCATACCTGGTCGCCGATGGTGGTGTATCTGTACACTTCTCCATCACGCTCGTCTGTAAACGTTCCTCTATTCGGCATTCCGTAAATGTTATTTCCCTCTATAGGACAAGCTTTCTCTGCGTTCCATGGCGTGACATCTTCGTTTTCGTCATCAGAAATACACGCGGCGAGAAATAGCGGAATTAAAAGTATAGCGCGCATTATAGTTCGGGGCTGACTGGATCCATCACGCAGCGGATGGAATTTCTATAGTAATTGCTTATGTAATCAGTGTAGTTTTGTACAATAAAAGTATAAACGAAATCATTATTTTTTTGTGTTGACGTTAAAAAAGAAGCTCTAAATTTCTCAGTTTTTCCACTTTCGTACATGAAACCAGATGGCAGTACACTTAATGCACAATTGTTTGTCCCTGCGTATGTCCTCCCATTTTCGTTTAAATAAAGTTCGGAAAGGAAAAAGAAACTTGAATCTGCGTCTTTCAGTCTGGTTGCAACATCAGATTTTTTTTCGTTAGGCTCTTTCATTGCGTTTTCAAGAGTCTTCCATTCTTTTTTGGTTGGTATATGCCACCCTTTAGGGCAAATTGTGTCTGCTAGGGTTCTGTCTATGAGACCAAATTCTCCCCCCCCCTCAATAATGGAGTAGTATCGTCCGAAGTTATGGCATAAACTTTCCTTGCAACATTGCATGGTCTCACAGTTATGCTCAATCAGTTCGCAGTACTGCCTTATGAAGCTTGTGTCATTACTACAGGTACTGTACGGCGCATCGTATCTCAGATTTTCCGCCATCCATACCTGGTCGCCGATGGTGGTGTATCTGTACACTTCTCCATCACGCTCGTCGATGAATGTTCCACGATTAGGCATGCCGTAGACGTTAGTGCCTTCGGCTGGACACACTTTTCCCGCTTCCCATGGCTCGACTTCTTCCTCATCGTCAAAAATACATGCAGTCAAGGATAGCAATATTGTAAGAAGTAGTATTTTTCTGATTAGCTGTTTCATGTAAACCTCTCAATAAATCTAATATCCCGTAAGAAAAATGTCAATTATTGTAAAATAATTAATCTCTTACAACTCAATCTGTTTGCGGTAGTTGACAGAAAACTTGCTTTTTCTTAAAATTTTTGTTGACGTGTTTTTGTGTTGCAAGGTGCAAAACGCCTGGTTTTAGAGTTCTCGGCTCTTCTTGAGTCTAGAGCTTCTCTTCAGGTTCGAGAAGTGCTGACGACACCACGTCTCTTTTTGGAAAAGAAACATTTTTGTTGGTGTGTGGGATGTTGTAAAGGGTGGCTAGAATGAAGAATGGAATGGGCTTTCTGTACAGGGTGGCTTGTGCAATATTGATGATTTTTCTCGTGGTGCAACCTTTGGCTGCGCCAGTTGAACCGGCTACGGGGACTATCTATATTCTTCTCGGCACATCGAGAGACGGGCAGAATGTTACCGACTGGCAAGGTACGGGAATCAAGGGCTACATTCAAAATAACATTATCGGTGCTGCTGGCGATACCTCGCTTGTCTACGAATATTATTACGACCTTGCATCGGGGACTCCTGCTGACTTTGCAAGGAATCGCCTTTTCCGTTCTTCAGGGACGTCAATCCTTGATTCTGCACAACTTAAATGGTTTATGAATTCGAAGAATTCCGTCGTTGTAGCGCAGAGAAACCATTACAAGAATTTGCCTGCGCTAAAGTCTGCTCGTCCGGATTCGGTACCTTCCCGCTTTGTCGTGATTGCCGACGGTGCTGCGGGCCTTGCTGTACGCGAATATGTCCAGAGCGGTGCGTACAAGGGCGAAATTGCCAACGTACTTTTCTTCAATACCCCTCATGAGGGTACGGGCCTCGCTGACCAAGTCGTGCTTAGTGGTACGAACGGTTTGGATCGTGATTCCGACAATTCGAAGTATGTTGCGCTTGTTCCGCTTGCGCTCGCTGCGTACATCGTGGGTGGTGTAGACGGCTTGCAAGACTTGATGATTTCGTTGCTGAAGGATGCCGTGATGGCGATGGCGTACAGCGTGGGCGATGTCGGCGATGTGCTTAGTGGCGACAGTCTGTTAGAGGGGTACGCTGCTGGCAATGCGTCCACATGGTACTTGACTCAGGATGCCTCCGAAAACGATAAGAAGTATAAAGATGCCTTGTCAAGCAATACTGTGGGTGCGGATTCTTTGCTCGGCAGAGTTTTGACTATGCGTAATGTTGTTTGAATTGTGTCTTTTAAAAAAATGCCTTAAATTCGCTGTATACGGCAATTTGACATTTTTGTTCTTTAATGTTAGATTTAGAGAATGCTTACGAACATTTCTTTTAAAAAATGGCTCCTTGTTTTGGCCCTGCTTTTGTTGGCTGGGTGTATTTTTGACGATGACGAGGACGTTGAACCCTGGAATGCCGAGGCTGTTTGCCCGGCGGAAGGCATAAATGTCTACGGCATGCCTAATCGAGGTACGTTTGTCGACGAGCGTGATGGTAACGTCTACCGCTATACAACCATCGGGAATCAGGTGTGGATGGCTGAAAATCTGAGGTATGACGCCCCGTATAGCACATGTAGCAATGACACGAGTTTTATTAGGCAGTATTGTGAGCTGGTTGAACATAATTGCGAGACGGAGGCGTGTTGCAAGGAAAGCCTGTGCCGTACATTTGGTAGGTATTATTCTATAATAGAGGGTGGTGCCGAATTTGGCTTAATTGATAGTGCCTTGGCGGACACCATTTGCCCGAAGGGGTGGCATATACCTACTAAAGAAGAGTGGGAGAATCTTGAGAACGCAATGAAAGCGTCTGGTGATAATAATTCCGATGTCGCGAATAGGATGAAAAGTGCGGATTCAGAGTATTTTGCTATATCAAGGCTGTATGAGAACGATAGTAGAAAGAGAACATATGAAGGTACGGATAACTGCTCACTCAGTATATTTCCCTCTGGTTTCATGTTTGTGAGCGGAAGAACTTTGAAATATGAAGCATCTTTTTTGAGTTCGTCGCAAGAGAATGCGAAATCCTTAGCGACTTTTGTTGTTGGAAGTGAGTCCGGATTTTGGTTTCAAAATTACAAGGACGCAATTCGTTGTGTGCAGGATTGATTTTTTTATTTGTACTTGACAAAAATCTTACATTTTGCTAAAATGTTGCCGACATAGTTCTGTGCCGTAAGGCATAAGGTGTTTGGTATTAGAGTTTTCTGCTCTTATTCTCTGTGTGAAATCGGCAAAATTTCAATTTTAATGAGAACAAGACGGACGCTCACGCCCATCTGGGCGTGGGTCGTTTGTTCTTGTCGTAGAAGAGGGCGTGGTAGCCCGCAGCAAAGATAAGTGCAGACGGATGTCACGTCTTTTTTTGTTTTCTGAAAAGGGCGGTTGTCTTGGTATATGGGTGTTTAAAGGATGGGAAAATGAAACACGGAATGGGATTCCTGTGCAAGGCTGTATGCTTTGCGATTGCAGTTTTCTGTGCGGGTAATTTATCTGCTGCGCCTGTTGAGCCTGCGGCTGGTACAATCTATATCCTTCTCGGCACGTCGCGTGGCGGGCAGAATGTCACGGACTGGCTGGGTACGGGAATCAAGGGCTACATTCAAAATAACATTCTCGGTGCTGCTGGCGATACTTCTCTTGTTTACGAATCGTATTATGACCTTGCTTCGGGAACTCCGGCTGACTTTGCCAGAAATCGACTCTTCCGTTCTTCGGGAGTGTCAATCCTTGATTCTGCACAACTTAAATGGTTTAAGAATTCGAAGAATTCCGTCGTTGTGGCGCAGAGAAACCATTACAAGAATTTGCCTGCGCTAAAGTCTGCTCGTCCGGATTCGGTACCTTCCCGCTTTGTCGTGATTGCCGACGGTGCTGCGGGCCTTGCTGTACGCGAATATGTCCAGAGCAGTGCGTACAAGGGCGAGATTGCCAACGTACTTTTCTTCAATACCCCTCATGAGGGTACGGGCCTCGCTGACCAAGTCGTGCTTAGTGGTACGAACGGTTTGGATCGTGATTCCGACAATTCGAAGTATGTTGCGCTTGTTCCGCTTGCACTCGCTGCGTACATCGTGGGTGGTGTAGACGGCTTGCAAGACTTGATGATTTCGTTGCTGAAGGATGCCGTAATGGGCATGGCGTACAGCATGGGCGAAGTTGATGCCTTCTCCAAAAATTCCCTGATGGATGGCTATGCCGCTAGCAATGCATCCACATGGTACTTGACACAGGACGCTTCCGAAAGCGATAAGAAGTATAAAGATGCCTTGTCAAACAATACTGTGGGTGCGGATTCTTTGCTCGGCAGCATTCAATTATTGAATTCGTACTCGATGAACTCTGGGTTTAATCATCCCATGTACAACGTTGTCTATTCTTACGGTTTGCCCAGCGTGGGTAACGGCCGCCGCACCCTCCCGGATTTCGTGGAACAGGCAAAGTCGCATATTTCCACGACCCAGTTGGCGCGTGTGCTTGCGGATTCGCTCGGCAATACGCTCGGAGTCGATTTGTCGTCGGCATCCGCTTCTGTGCGGGCCCGCCTGGATTCGATGGCGCGGGACATTCTTTTGGGTACGGCAGCCTCGACGCTTTCACAGAAGTATGGTGAATATTCAGGGCAAATCGGCACGGCGCTCAAAGTCGCGGAAGGAATCAACGAAATCCGCAACATGAAACTGAACAAGGACGATGTTCCTGGCAGTCTGTACAAGTTGCTCCGTGTGGTGGACAAGTTTATCCCGGATTCGTACAAGTCGGAACTCTACCTCTTGTTCATGAGGTATTTCTCGCCGGAGGTACGTGATGCTCTTACCAGTACGAGTGATAAAGTTCATGAAGGGCTCAATTTTGCGGCAAACAGCCTTGCGAACTACTCACTGAACTTCTTTGACGAGGGAACGTTCGATGTGCCGTATTACAGTGCGATAGGCGAAAGCGTGAAAGCCTTCCGTGAGGCAGGTGCGGAACGTCGTGGTTACGATTTTGGCGACATTCTGGACAAGCGCTCCAGCTATGCTACTGCATTCTCGAGCTATAAATTCAAGTTCAATGAACTTGATGAATATCGCGACCTCCTCGCCGATATCGGCGGGCTGGAAGCCGATCGCCAGGTGGTAGACTTGGCGTTGAATGTGGGCTGTGAAATAGCGGGCAAGATTAATCCGGGCGTCGGCAAGGCGTGCAGTGCGGCTGAATTCGCTACGAACGTGGCGCTTGTGGGGGCAATTTCGTCGAAGACGGCAAAACTAGCCCGCAAGTCCGGTGCCCTCGCGCATACGCGCTCTATTGCACTGATGGCTTCCGTAACGGAGAAGGAGAACTTCTCTGCCCATGATTATCATGACACGACCTTCCCGGCATCTGTTGCCGACTTGGAACTGATGCTCTCGTCGTCCCCGCATGTGTACATTGCGTCGAAACGTTCAGTACAGGGCAGCGACACCTTGATTGTGCCGCAACTCGTCGATGATAGCGGGAATGGAATGACAAAGATAAACCTCCGCAATTTTGAACCCGCTGGCAATACGGCCTCCAGCATTCCGCCGATGGAGGTGAAGGACGTTAGCTACGACGCTGCCGGTAACCGCATCGTCCGTTACGGCGAACTCAAGAGCTTTCATGCGACATCATACCTTTCGGAAATCGTATTCCAGATAGACGACTTGCATCCGGATAGCATCCGTTCTTTCAGTGTGGATTTCAACAACCGTGGCCAGATCATTTTCGACAGGGGAGACGGAGCGTGGAAAGTCTATTTCGAAATAGCTTACAGTCACATGAAACCGCTGGCGGAACTCTCTGCAAGTCCCGTTTTTCCCGATGGTCGGTTCGTGCTGAACATTGAATCCGTGCTGAGCCTTTACAAACAAAAAACAGGTAACACCATTCCGCCCTCGGCGATTCTCGGCGACGGTACGAACGTGCTCTATGTGGCCGTGGTGAACAAGTTGGGCAAATCTTGCAGCGCCCGCTTTTCGTACTTGTTCCAGGCAACGGATTTGAAGGGAGAGCCCGGCTGGCCGCTCAAGTATACGGAAGTTTCCCGTTTCGGCAATGCCTACGCGACTCTTTATAACGTTGCCTACGACTACATAACTGTAGATTCGGCTGGGCTCAGGGTGACGCAACTTTCTACCGGCAAGAAGGATTCCGTTGCGGCCAAGGTCAGCCTGGATTATGCGTCTTCGGACGGCTTGGGCTGGCGTGCTGATGTCAATACAGACTCCATTTGGAACAACATAGATACGCTATCGTCTGGTGACTATCTCTTTGAATGGGACTTTGCTATAAGAGTGACAACCCAGAGCGGTACGAGCGTTTCGCACCATGTTGTTCCCTCTCGTTCTCGGTTGGATACCACACGACCGGGGCTCAAGTTGCAGGTCCCCAACCATGTGGTGGGCGGGACCCTTGCGGATGCGAACTGGGCAAACGTGTGCGATACGCTCCGCGACGGTGCCTTGCGCGCTATCCGCGCCTTTGCCGTCAACCTTTCCTTGGGTACTGTAGATACATTGTTCTACAAGGCACACGTGAATGCGGAATTCCAAGATATCCGTTGGAAACAAGCGCATGTGCCCATGGCCGAGGGGCGTTACGCTGTCGTTGTGCAGGCGTACGACTACGGTGATCCCGATGTGGCCACGATGGACTCGCTACAGCATGTCGGCCTGGATTCCGGGCGCACCTCTTGGTCGAAGGTGATAGATGCGTCTACGGGCAAGTTTGTCCAGGGCATCAACGGCGTGACACTCAATGACACAATCTGGGTGGACCGCACTCCTCCCGCCATCGTATCGGGCTCGACAAGCGTCCGCTCCGTTCCCGATTCCTCGCGCACTGGCTGTCTCGATTCGTCGAAGGGCTCCTCTCTCGGTTATCCCGTGTACAATTCGTGTAACAGACTTTCGCTCTCGTTCAATGTGCGCGACGTGCTCGCCAATCGCTCTGATGCTCAGGTACGTGTGAAACTGCTGTTTAAGGATTCCGTCACCGAGCACGAACGCACGTTTGACGATGTTCTGGAATGGAACGGCAATACGGGTCATTACAACTTTATTGAGCCCGCTACGGGTCGCATTCGTGACGGCGTGTATTCGCTAACGGCCGAAATCCGCGACATGGCCGGAAACGTTACTAAGGAAAAACTTGCGGACAAGGTTGTGTTCGACAGAAGGGCGCCTTCGGTGAATCTCCGTGCGGGAGCGTTCTTCCCGACGGATTCGTCCGTTACTGATGCCGTGGCGGATATTTCTCAGGCGTCCGACGATTTGCGCAACGTGTCGGCTGTCTCTTGCTACAGAATGCTCGAGACCCCGGATTCCACGTTTGCCTGGGCGTTTGTCCGCAAGGATTCCGCCTCGGCGACAGCAGACTTGTTCAGCTTCGTAATCCCAGTCTCTGATTGGGCGCTTGGCAGGGCCGACGGTCGGTGGTTCTTGCATGCGCACTGCTACGATGCCGCGGGCAACCCGGGTTACGGCATGGATTACTTCGGTGTGGGGGCTCGCTTCCCGCACATCACCTACCCGGGCGATACCGTGAATTCGTTCTACTACGGAACTGTTTTGATCAAGGGCGAGACGCCGAACCCGTCGGTACAGGAACATTCCGATTTGGGAGTGTCATTCGATGTGGAATGGAAACTTGATACCGCCACAGCGTGGCGTACCGACGGGATTGAGTACCTCACGGTTGGTGCAGGCTCGCAAGTGAGGGATCTGGCACTTTGGCACATTCCCGATTCAGTTTCCGGTATGTGTACGTTACGTCTTTCGGTGCGTGCCTGCGATACATGTGCTCCGGTTACGACCGAAAAAGAAGTTCCCGTGTACGGGTGGTTTAATCCGCTACTTGATACTGCTGCCGTCAAGGTCCTGGTCAAGGCTCCCTTGGGTCAGTCCGTCGGTGTTTGGGATACAATTGACATTACGCTCGACAGACCGGGCGATACCGCGCTCTGGAAGCTAGATGCTCGCCTTTATGTGCGCTCGCAGCTGAACGACTCCCTTGTTGAAGCAATGACCTATTCTGTGCCACGCATGAGCGTGCCGCCGTTCTCAGGGGAACCCTCTGCGTTTTCGGACGGGTTGCACGTATGGCAGAAGGGTGACGCGTGGACGCTGCGTTGGTCCGGCACGGCGAAGGGTGCCATTGCCGATTCGGCGGTGCTCGACTCCTTGCGTCGCGATTCCACGTACACGGTCCCTGCGAATGTGAAACGCATGGCCCCGAGGCTTGTGCTCAAGTATCGCGAGGGCACGTCCGTTGTGGGAGGTGTTCCGCCCCGCGCGCGTCGCGACACTGTTTCTGCGCCTGCTGTGTCGCTTGATTCCTTGGGCCTGGTGATTCCCGCTTACGATAGCGTTTTGGAATGGAATCTGGACAGCCTTGATGGAGACACGCTCCGCATTACGTTCAATTCTGATTCCGCATTTATCGTGGACCTTTCTACTGTTCAAGGTGCCGACAGCATAATCTATTGCGGAGCCGCGTCAAGGTACGCCTATGATGCTGTCGCGGGAGCGTCTGGTGTCGGGACTCTTTATGTGCATCCGGACGAGTATGCTGTTCGCTTGCCTTGGAGGGCTATCGCCCGCACGGGGCTGGCTCCCGGTAGCGATACGGTGTTCGCAAAGTTTGTCGTGTATGCGCTTTCGGACCCGTCGCGAGTCGTCACCATGGACACGTCGTGGCTCCTGGTGCGTGCTTCTGCAGCAACGGTTGCCGTGGACACGTTAGCTCCCGCCCCGGCGGATATCTATTCCCCGAACGTCTCGGGGCAGAAGAGTGTGTTCCGTTACGGGGTTGTTGGCCTCGGTAGTTACGTACGTACTGAAGTGCTCTATGCGAACGACAGCGCCGCAAGGACTCTTGATGCAAATTTGTTTGTGAAGGCCGGAATTTCCGATGCGACTTCCATGGCTTCGTGGGATGGAAAGCTTGCCGACAGCAGCATGGCCCCGCTGGGCGAGTACAGGTTCCGTGTATGCATCCTGGATTCTGCGGGGATTGTCGTATCGAGCGTGGTGTCCAGGCCGTTCCATATATTGGACGGGAGCGGCATCTTGCCTGCCGTTGCTGGCGACTCGGGAAATGTTTCTGCGGAGCTCTTGATAGACGAGGTGTTCGAGGACCTGGGCGAACTGCGTTTCGTGGGGAGTATTGACTACCTAATGAAGGTGCGTGCTCAGGGGAAGTTCCTGCCGGAACGCTACCGTACGTTCAATTACCGCTGGCGTGTGCCGACTGGCGCCATGCAGGCTCCTGCTCTTTGGCGTAAGACTCGGTTTAGCCTTGGCATTCAGCGCCAGAGGGACAAATTCCCGGTGACCATCGCGGTGCTGCTTGCGACGGAAGGGTATGATTTAGATGGAGACCACTTAAATTGTGGTCCCGAAACATCCCAGTATCCGTACAAGATTGCTGTACTAAGGCGGAATCTTGACAAGAATAATCCGACAACGGAAAATGTCTACCTGAATTCCATTTTCGACGTTGTCGCTTTTGATACAATCCATTCGAGTACGCAGACAAATCGGCATTATCTCAAGCCCATCATCATGGGCGTCAAGGTACTGCCAGAAGGGGTGTTCGGGGATATACACCAGTTGTTTAAGAATGCATCAAATGCTTATAGTGCGACCATGGCAACCCTGAAATGGAAAAAATACAGGGAATTGTATGAGACTACGTACATGAATTTTAACGACTCTACGTTTGCTGTCGTAGGGAATGCTGCGTATGATAAGGGTGGACTGGATTCTATGTGGATTTTTGAGTCATCGAATTTCGGAGGTGGATACGGTTACTGGAAATATTTCCCAAAGAAGTCGATAAACATCAACGATGTATGGAAGGATTTGTGCAATGGAGTTGTTTGTACTACTGAACAATTGAGGAATTTTTATCCTGCTACAACAACTTATTTAGGTCTCTGGTTTAATAATTTCGGTGACAAATCTGTCCTCTGGGAGTCGGGCAAGTATGTGTTCCTTGATTCGGATGCAATGTTTAAAATGCATGGCACAGAGGTGCGTAACGGGACGGCCGATCAGCGTGCGTGCGCACAGAATTTAAGCGACACGGCCTCTGCCGACAGGGCAATTTGCGGCCCGGCTACGCCGGCATCCGCTTTCGACCCCGATACGCTAGCCTTGACAAAACCCCATGCTAGAATGCTCAACATCACCGTCGGTCATGGGTATGGGTCGCATTTCACTGACCGTTCCCTGAATGCTCCGAGTGGCTGTGGCGACCATGACAAGTCTGGCAAAGAACTCATGGTAAAACTCACCTTCAACGTGGATTCCACCTACTGGGAACCGCATTGGGGCTACACCAACCTCGCAAATACATTCGTACGCTTTGATCCGACGAACTCGACCTTGTATGGGAATAAGGGGTATTTCAAGGCGAACGAGGCGGACAAGGATATCCTCGGGCCTAGTTTCTCGAACTTCTACGGCCTTTCGGGATGGGCTTTCTCGTATTCCAAGGATGATGCAATGATTACGGCGTTTGAGGCGCAGCGGTTCTCGATGCGAGGCCTTATCACGAACCCGCTCTGGTTCCCCGATGAAAAAGACGACTCGGTCAAGATAACGTACCCGTCGACATTCCGCTGGCACTATTTTGGAAGCAGCACTGGAACTCCGTTCGGAGCTGTAGCGGAAGGTGATCATATTGATGGTTTGCATTTCCGTGTTGGGCTTGCTAACGATACTGCGCATAATCAGGCTCTGCCCATTGGTGGAAACGTTCCGGTTGACCCGCTAAGCATCAGCTTCATTGTTGCTCCGCGTCTTGGGGCCAAGTTCGCAATGGTGCAAGATACGACAAAGTTTGGTGTACCTTACCCGTACCCGGGACAACATATTGGTGCTTTAGAAATGCCGGACAGTCTTGTTCCTGATTTCAAATTTTATACGACGGAGCGAGCCCGCGTCCACTTCAAGGTGGGTGACTGGAACGATGTACACTGGGATTCTCTCTATGTTGTAAGCAGTTCCTTGCTTATCCGCAATCCGGTTACGGACTCTAGCCTCTATCCGTCTTCGCCAGGTAAATTCAGTACGCCCAATAAAGAGTTTGTTGCTGCGGCCCAGGGCAAAGACATCCTCGACACCTTCTACAGCTATTCTGTTGATACGTCGGATTACGATGCTGCTGGTTGTCCCGGTTATGATTACGTGAGTAATCCCGGTTGCTGGATGGTGCCATATGATTCCCTGCACATTCCAAATATTGATCCGCTTGAGTATGGTGGCTCTTCTGGCGTTCCCGTGACAGCTTTGACGATTGTTCAGACTGATAGTAATGGTAATGCCTCGCATGAATCTCGCTGGGACATTGAATTGGATCGGTCTACAAATCGTTGGAAAATTGGTGTAGAAGGCTTTGGTGTGACCGATACACTCGGCTACGTGTATTCGCGTGGTTCGGTGAAGTTCTCCGGTACCGACCGGTCACATGTTGTACCGCTGGATAGCGTCTTGTCACAGAATAATAATGTCTATAGGCACCATGCGGAGGATGTCCCATGGTATAGGGATATGTCCTATTCTGTTGTGGGAATGTTCCTGCGTGATACCTCAGTTTCGGAGGACGGTCTTGCTGAGCACCCCTATCTGAATGCTATTATTGATTCCTCTTCAAAGGATTTCTATGTTACTTGGAATAAGCTTTCTCCAGATTCCCGCATGGCCGAAATCGCGACTTTCCGTGGCCGTGTCCCTGGTGATTCAGCCTATTGGCGGTTGCAATACGTGGATGGTGCCGGCATCCGTGAGGTGATTGACGAAGGTATACAGGATAGCGTCGTGGATTCGCTTCCGTTACCCGTGCTTGCGCGTTATGACTTGAGTCATTTGCAGGGGGCTGTCACATTTGAACTCCTGTACGGCAATCCAAACGGTACAATGTTCCGCGTTGATAAGGTCGTCCATGTGGGGAACCGTGTAAATCCGGGTGACACATCCTACGTGCAGACCATGTACGGAAATGCGGGCGTATGGTTTGACGAAGGAGCGTGGGGCCCAGATCCAGTCGATGTGACCGTGCGCGCCGTCGCTCCGGAAGAATACCTATACGATGCATTTGGGAATCTCGATATCGTGGGCCCGGTGGTGGAGGTTTTGCCGTCGCACAACTTTGGCGACTCAATTGGACATTGGCCCGAGGTGCGAGTGAAACTCCAACGCAAGGAAATCAAGGACCGAAAACTGAAGGTTTCTGAACTCAAGATCTACAAGCCCGATTCCTCGACTCAAAAGCTTGTGCCGCTTGATGTGCAATCGGCGGAATGTTTCATAGAAATGCCTTTGCCGGTGCTCAAGGATTCCTCTGTTTCGTGTGACACGTCCATCGCATGGAACTATGTCTATCTCAAGGCGAAAACGTCCTCGTTCTCGGATTTTATCGTACTTGATACGGCTACGGCAGCATCGTTTGAACCTGTCATAACGCCTGTTCTTTTGGATACCTTGCTTTGTGCGGAGCCTGCATTGGATACCGTTTGGGCGGGTACGTTCAACGGAAAACTGGAATTTGCTAGTCCGTGTGTAGGCCGAGGCAACTATTTGTTGCAATTGCGTACCGACAATGCTGTTGCTGCCGAACATAGGGGCATGTTGGCCGGAACCACCATTGCGTGGGAAATGCGTAACGATGACATTTGGCTCCCTGCGGATATCTACACGTCCCGTGTCGATGTCTATGGCGTGGATGGCTCGTCAGAGCATTTGCGCGCACCCATGGTTCGCATAGACTCACTTCAGCCCATGCTTTACGACATGGATGTGACCCTCGCTGATGGCGATAGAGGTTCCCGTGTGGTGACTGTGTCTGCATCGCTTGCGGATTCTGTGAGTGGGGTTGACCGGGTGGTGCTTGACGTACGCTTCGGTGGAAGATTCGTGGAAAATCGCGTTGTGTCGTTCGGCGGAGTGCCCGATACGGTACTTTACGAACAGTTCGTGATTTCGCCTGCGTTGCTGTATGGCTGCAAGGGCTGCCGCGCCAATGTCGATGTCCGTGTCGAGGACATGGGCCACAACCATGTGGAATCGTCATGGCGCTCTGATGCACTTTATCCGTTCCCGTCGTCGCTTGTGCTGTGGTACCCGATGTCGGAAGGGACTGGTGGCATTGTTCACGAGATACTCGGTACGGGATTAGATTTGTCGACTGGATTTTTGTCCAATCCTTGGGCCTATGGCGGCAGACTCTCGTTGATGGCAACTGAAGATCGTTCTTTGACGAGGAATATCCTTCGGGTGGATTCTGTAACTCCGCTGAGCATCGAATTTGACGCTATTGTTGGTGCTCGCAGTGGAGTCGTATTTACTTGGATTGGTGATACATCTACGCTCACGCTTGGAATTGATGACAGAAAGTTCTATGTAGATGCTGGCCGTGGCATGGTGAAATTGTCTAATTTCGTAGGTAGCGGAGCTTCGGAACGTTATGTTTTCGTATTTGACAGTTCTTCTGTGACCTTGTATGTTAACGGGTATGTTGTGGATCAAAAGAACCTCCCCGGTGGTTTCGAATTACGTGATTATGGTCAACCGGCATTGGGTCGCCGGGTCGATGGACAAGTATCTGCCTACTTCCGTATGTCGGATCTCCGCATATATCGGTCTGCGCTTACTGCGGAGCAGGTTCATGATTTGTATGTTGGAGATAATCAGCCTGTTGTGCCGGACTCGACCGATTCTACGGTAACTCCTGTTCAGCTTGCTGTCCGTGTTGTGGAACTTGACTCGATATCCGGCCTAGTGGTGGACCAATCGTGCGCATTGCCTGGTAGGGCTTTCTTGCGCCAAGGGACGGGATTATCCGGTAGGGCCGTTTGGAATGTTGATGTTCCACGCGCGGGAGATTATGCCCTGTATGTGTTTGGTCGCGGCTATCCGTCGGGCAGTTCGCTTGTCGATGTTTCCGTGAACGATGTAAATGTCGGGACATATTACTTGAAGCCGTCAGGCTTGTGGGAAAGTGTCCGCATGGGAGATTCGCTCTTGGTCGCGCTTGATTCCGGTATGAATCGAATTACTCTGCGCCCGCTCGGCGGCGCCGAACTTGCCGGCATCGTAGCATTTTCAGCCCGCTCTCTCCCCGAGGCTCACCTCGTGGATTACGGCCAATCTGATTGGACAATTCCTGAACCGCGTGTTGAGGCGTTCATCTACTATGAGAATGCTTCCGATGTGACATGGGCCCGCCCGAGGATAAAGTTGCGTAATCTCACCGGCCAGTATATATATGGGGCGCGTGTCCGCTACTACTATGCGGGCGAGGGCTCCGCCGTGGCGGCAGAATCGTTCTATCCCGGTGGCCCGATGTTGGTGGCAAATGATGCTGGCGATGTGTTCTATGCCGAATATGCTCTTTACGAGGGAATTGTTCCGTATGGTTATCTGTATAATGGGGATGCAATACAACTTGGATTGCACCGAACGCCAAATTACGAATCCTGGAACATACTCGACGACCCGAGTTACGAGCATGGCTCGACTTATGGCTATGTTCCTGCGAACGGAGTTGTTGTTCTGGATTCTAAGGGAGAAATGCTCAATGCTTGGAACTGTATTGATGATGGCCTGCCAGCCGTTGTTCCGCCCTCGAATATTCGTGCTATTGCTGCCGACGAATCTAGCGAACCATGGAAAAATAGTACTGTCGCCGTTTCGGTCCAAAATACCGGTTCCGCAGATGTGTCGGGCTTTGAAGTGCGCTACTACTACCGCGATGCCACGGGCACGATGGAACCGCCCGACTGGTACTATCTTGGTCAACAAAACACTTCGATAATTCCGTCGAAGGTGTCTGTTGGAGGCAATCTTTACTATGTTTCGTTGGTGTACAGTAATGTCGTCCTCAAACCGGGCAATAGCTCCGATGTAGTGAAGTTTGGGCTTCATGCCCATAACTGGTCTGCATCCGCATACAATTCGTCTGATGACCCGTCGTATCACGGAATCGGTACGGGCCAAAACCTGCTCGTTGCGGATTCCGTCGTGGTGCTTGATCGGAACGGGAACCTGCTCTGGGGTAATGTGCCACGGCCGAACTTCCAGAACAACGTTGTTGCAAGTGATTCTGGTGCGAGTCGCGTGACTCGTGTGGGCGATGTTGTTTACGTGAATATCGACCAGACGGGGTATTACTACCTTGAAGTCGTGGATGCCTTCGGAACGGTGAAGAACCGCCTTTTCGAAGGGACATGGAACGTCGGTGAACATACGGTGCAGATACCCGCATCCGCGATGCAGCCCGGCCGTTACATCGTGCTGAGGCGCGGGAACACCATACTTAATTGGCAGTTGCTGAAATAGGAGCATGTTATGAATAAGTTTTTATTCTGCCTTTTTTTGACATCTTTGATGATTGCTTGTTCCGACGATGAGCCTGAATGGAATGCGGAAGAAGTGTGCCCGGAGGCGGGAATAAACATTTATGGAATGCCTAACCGAGGTACGTTCACTGACGAAAGAGACGGACAGGTGTACAGATATACGACCATTGGAAATCAGGTATGGATGGCGGAAAATCTAAGGTATGATGCGCCATATAGTATGTGTTGTAATGATATAGAATACTTGAAAAAATATTGTGAACTGATTGAACATAGCTGTGAAACAACTGAATGCTGTAAAAAGAGTATGTGCAATAATTTTGGACGATACTATTCGCTAATGCAAAATGGTGATAGATTTGGGAATATTAACTTGTCAATTATAGATACGATTTGTCCTAAAGGATGGCATGTACCAACAAGAGAAGAGTGGAACGAGTTGAAAGCGTCTATGGTTGTTCAGGGAGAATCAGATTTTGATGCTGCTATACGGATGAAAAGTAAGGATTCAAATCTTTTTGCAATATCAAAGGAGTATTTAAATGAATATGATAGAATGTATGTTGGTTCAGATGCTTGTGCCTTGATGTTGGAACCTTCCGGATATATGGAAAGTGATGGTCATTTTTTTAAAACAGGGGCCCATTTTGTTTTATTGAATAATTCTAATGCGTATGGTGTAGAGACTGTTCATATTGCCAGTAGCATTGATTTTTTTTCACATGGATTTAGAGATGCTGTCCGCTGCGTCATGGATTAATTATGAAGTTGTTCCTTCTTTCATTAAATAGAGGTTGATATGAAAAAACTTGTCATTGCTCTTTGCCTTCTTGCGTCATCCTCTTTCGCACTTTCCCTTGACCAGGTCCGAGCAGACTTAAAGAAGTCTGCGCTTGCTCGGGATTCCATTGAGATGAATATCAGGACTACGGTCAACAGCCCTGCGGGTAAGCAGGTCGTTTCCATCTACATGGTGCAAAAGGGGGTGTCTAAGGTTTATACCGAGATGAAATCCCCATTGCTGAACCAGCGTAGCATCGTGAACGGCTCGCGTATGAAGGTGATTGATTTGAATACGAAAAAATCGCAGATACTGCCGTACAACGGCGAAGCTCTTGAGGCGCAATCCTATACGAAATTCAATCCTCTTGATTCCGGAGACTGGCAAGAACCTGTTCATGTGTCCGACAACCTGTATTCTATTACGGGCTCGCAGGGGGTCTTGTATTACGATTCCGCAAAAAAACGCATAGAAAAAATCGAGAGCAACGATGCCGAAAAGAATACGCAGACCACATTTACCTATGATGCTGCGAATAACCTCAAAAAGATGGAAGTCTCGGTAATCGTATCCGGCATCGAGACCAAGGTTGTGACGGAAATACTTGCTCTGCGTAGCTCTGAAAAATTCCCGGACAAGTTGTTTGAATTTTGATGATAGAGCTTGATTCCTTTCTTTAAGGAATCCTAGTGCACTCCGTCCGCGTTGACGACAGGCTTTTCATCGTACCACGCCTGGATTTTTTCGCGGGCACTTTCGTCGAATGCCGAAGCGTCCTTTAGAATGTGGTCCGCGGTTTCGAGCGTCTGGCTGATGAGTTCCTGGTCGGCAATCCAGTCGAACCAGCGGAATACCCATGCGCCGCTCTGCTCGTTGCCTTCGAGGTTGCCGGCGCCTCGCGTCTGCAGATCGAGTTCCGCGATTTCAAAACCGTCTTCGGTGGCGGAAAATTTCGAAAGGCGTTCCATGCTCGTTTCGGCGGCATCGCCTTCGGGTATCATCAAGAAACACCATGCCTGGGCATTGCCGCGGCCAACGCGGCCGCGCAATTGGTGCAGCTGCGCGAGGCCGAAGCGGTCTGGCTGGTCGATGACCATCAGGTTCGCGGCGGGCACGTTCACGCCCACCTCGATGACGGTCGTCGCCACGAGAATCTGGATTTTGCCCGCCGCGAACTGCGCGATGATTTCATCGCGCTCCGCTTCGGCCATCTGCCCGTGAACTCCCGCGACCTTGAGCGTCGCCGCTCCCGGGATGCTGCGTCCCGGACCCGCGATAAATTCACGCATTTCCTCGACAATCTCGTCGACGCTCCTGGCGCCACCTTCCTCGTCGGTGTCGACGCGGCTTGCAATCCAGTAACATAGGTTGCCGCCGGCGGCCTCGTTACAGATAAATTTTTTCATGTTTTCGCGCTTGGCGGCGTTCACGAGTCGAGTTTTGATGGGCTTGCGTCCGGCGGGCTTGTCCTTGATGCTGATGACTTTCAGGTCGCCGTAGAGCGTCATGGCAAGGCTGCGGGGAATCGGCGTCGCGCTCATCACGAGCATGTCCGGATAGTTCCCCTTTGCAAGCAGCGCTTCACGCTGAGCCACGCCAAAGCGGTGCTGTTCGTCGATAATGACGAACCCGAGGTTCGCAAAGCACACGTCCTTGCTGAACAGCGCGTGCGTACCGATGACCACGTTCACGAGTCCCATCTGCATTTCGCCGAGGATGATTTTTCTTTCGGCGGGGGAGGAGGCACCGACCAGCAGTTGTACATGCAGCCCTGCGGCTTCCAGGAACGGCTTGAGGTTCTTGTAGTGCTGCCTTGCGAGAATGTCCGTGGGCACCATCAACGCGCACTGTTCGCGCATCCCGTTGCCGGCGCCGTTACCGCCGCATACGGCCATCATCGCAAGCATCGCGACCACGGTCTTTCCGCAGCCGACGTCGCCCTGCAACAGCGCGTGGAACTGCTTTTTGCCGTTGAGCCCCGCGACAATCTGGTCGAGTGCCGCCGACTGCCCCTGGGTTAGTTCGAAGGGCAACTTGGCGCGTGCGGCCATCACGGTTCCGAGGTCTATCTGGCGCTCGTGCCCGCGCAGTTTCTGGTTCTCGCGACGCTTGACCATGCGCAGGCAGAACGGCAACAGCTCGAGCACCTTCATCTCGCGCTTCGCCTTGTATATGGAAGGGAAGTCGGCTGGCATGTGCAGCGTCTTCAGGTTATCCATGACAGGGCTGAAGTGCAGGTAGTCCGTGAGTTCGCGGGGGCATAGCCCTGGCAACGAGAGGTTCGGGAACTTGAAAATCGTCTTGTAGAGGTTGCGGAAGAACTTCTGCTCCATCCGGGACTCGCGGCACGCCTCGCTGATGGAGTAGACGGGCTGGATGCATCCGCTGAACTCCTCGCCGTCGTCGAAGGGCTGCATGTCGGGGTGCGTCATCTGGAGCCCGCGGTAGTCGCCCACCTGGCCCACCACGAGCCAGCGCGTGTCGTTCTTGATGCGCTTAGCCCAGTAGCTAGTGCCCTGGAAGAATAGCAGCTGGATGGAACCGGTACCGTCGGAGAGAGTCGCCACAAACCTCGAGCGCCTGCCGCGGACGACCCCGGAACGCGAGATGGTTCCGATGACTACGGCCTTTTCGCCCGGACGGCAGTCGCCAATATGGGTGACCTTCGTCTGGTCCACGTAGTTGCGGGGGATATTGTACAGCAGGTCGGCGATGGAATTCAGACCCGCCTTGCGCAAGGCCTCGAATCTCTTTGGCCCGAGTCCGGGAAGCTGGGAAATGTCCATTCTCTGTAGCTTCTGTTTCGGTGGTTATTCGTCGCCCGGCGCTTCGGCGCGCAGCGGTCCGCCGGGAAGGCTTTCACCCTTCTCGGCGCGGGCCCTCGCCTTCGCGCGGGCGGTCTTTCCGATAAGGTTCGTGTTCTTCCAGGTAACCAGCTTGACCGGCTTGCCGTTCTCGTCGTAGATCTTGATGCCCTTCGTGTCGATGGCGGCAATGAGCTTGTTCAGCTTGGCCATGAGGGAGTTGATCTTGTCGATGGCCTCGTTGGACCCGAGCAGCTTGTCCATGGCGGGGGACTGCTCGATGGAGGCGATTGTCTCGTTCATCTTGGCCGTGCCGTCGGCGAGAGTCTTGATGACGTCTTGTGCCTGTCCGATTTTCGTGCTGATTCCGGTCATGGCCGCGTTGACGGCGGTGTCGACCTGGAGCGTGGCGTCGGCGAGCGTGTGCTCGGCGTCTTGCACCTGGTTAAAGAACTTGCGCATCTTGGGCTGCATGGAGCTTAGGGTCTTGTCGGCGCTCTCGAGCAGTCCTTCTATGGTACCGAGGATTTCCTGGTACTTCTGCTCGGCCGAGGCGTGGGTGGAATCCCCGTTCGCGATGAGCATCACCACCTCGCGGACGTTCATAATCTGCTTGCCCACGTCTTCCATTAGGCGGAGCGCCTCGGCAATGCCGGGTTCAAAATGGCCCTGGTGCACGTAGTCCTCGGGAAGCACCTTCCCGGTCTTGGAGGGGATAATCTCGAGCCTTCTCTGGCCCATCAGGGCGTAGTTGATATTGTTGAATTCCGTCCCTTCGCGTATGACGATGGGGTTGTCGAAGCGGATTTGCACGCGGGAACGGTTCCCGAGCCAGGTGACCTTGCCTATGGAGCCCACGCGGTAACCCCGAACCACGACCTCGTCCTCGGGTTGGAGCGTTCCGAGTTCATCGAAATCGACAATGGCCGAGTGCGGTACGTCCTGGTGGGCATGGTACATGCCGTACGAAATCCCGGAGAATAGGGCGATAAGCGAAAACAGCGAAATATAGCCGATGGCGCGGTCGGAAAGCTTCATATCTTGAAAATTAGTAAAAAATATCCTATATTTGCCCCACCGGTCTTGTACCGGAACCCTCCCGGGGCCAATGTCGGTCCTCGGGCGATAGACCAAAGGGACTCATTATGAGACAATACGAAACGATGGTTATCATCGACGCTATGATCTCTGACGACGCCATCAACGCTGAAGTCGAGAACATCGGTGCCATGATCACCAACGGCGGCGGTGAAATCCTCCGTCGCGACGACTGGGGCAAGCGCAAGCTCGCCTATTCCATCAACAAGCGCCAGCACGGCTACTATGTGATCTTCTACTACAAGGCTGAAGCCTCTGTGGTGGCTAACATGGAAGCTGCCCTCAAGCTGAACGAAAACGCCCTCCGTTGGATGACCCTCGCTGATTATCCGATGAGCGAAATCGTTTATAACCAGGATATGGCTCAGTCTACCGAGGAAATCATCCCGGTCGACGCAGAAGAAGGGGAGGCTGAATAATGGCTTTTGAAGATAAGAAGCAGGCTCCGCGTATCCGCCGCAAGAAGACTTGCTGGTTCACGGAAAACAACGTCAAGTTCATTGACTATAAGGATGAAAAGACTCTTCGTCGCTTTATCTCTGAACGTGGCAAGATTATCCCGCGCCGCATCTCCGGCACCTCTGCCAAGTACCAGCGTATGCTGAACGAGGCTATCAAGCGTGCTCGTCAGATGGCCATTCTCCCGTTCGTTTCGGACAGCATGCGCTAAGGAGGAACTAGACTATGGAAATTATTCTTAAGGCCAATGTTCCCCACTTGGGCAAGATGCTCGACGTCGTGAAGGTTAAGGACGGCTTTGCCCGTAACTACCTCTTCCCGCGTAAGCTCGCCGTCCGTGCAACCAAGGAAGCCAAGGCTCAGATCGAAAGCAACCGCGCCGCTCTCGAAGCCCAGTTCCAAAAGGAACTCGCTGCTGCTGGTGATGTCGCTGCCAAGCTTTCTCAGGTATCCGTCAACCTCGAACGTCGTGTCGTGGAAGGCGAACGCCTTTACGGTTCCGTGACTGCCGCCGATATTGCCGATGCAATTACCAAGGCTGGCGTCAAGGTTACCCGCGCCCAGGTTGATCTCGCAGAACCCATCAAGCAGCTCGGTGTTTACACCGTGACGATCAAGGTGTTCAGCGATGTTGAAGCCCAGGTCAAGGTTTGGGTGGTTGCGGAGAAGTAATTCTCGCTACTGCTAAACTTTAAAGGTCGCTCCTGCATTTGCAGGGGCGATTTTTGCTATTTTAGAACTGTATGCGCAAGTTTTCTCTTATTGCCTGCGTGGCAAGCCTTTTGTCGGTCAACGCCTTCGCCCAGCCCCGAGACCTGTTTGCGGAGTTCGAGGCCGAAGCCGCCCAGTCCGTTTCGAGTAGCGAGACGGTGTCCAGTTCCAGTGTCGCGGTCGCCCCGTCATCTAGTTCAGTGGCTGTATCCAGTTCTAGCGTTGCGGCCCCGGCTTCCAGTGCCGAGGTGCAGTCCAGTTCTGCCGAAGTCTCGTCGAGCAGTGAGCCGGCTCCGGAATCGTCGGCTACCGATTCGACTGCTGCCGTAGCTGCAGCCCCCACGGATTCCGCTGCGGTAGATTCCTCCGCGACCGATTCCTCGAAGGCAACGGCGGACTCCTATGCCGCCGCCATGAACGCGCAGGTCGAAGAAGCCCGCGCCCGTGATTCTCTGGCCGCTCTCAGTTCTTCTTCTGTGGTGGCCGAAGCCCCGTCGTCTAGCAGCATGAGCCGCCGCGACTTGCTCGGTCCGGTCAAGGTATCCAAGGTTCACGGTATTGACGAAATGAAGGGCAAGTACAAGAGCCCGCGCAAGGCTTTGTTCATGTCGCTCGTGATTCCCGGTTCGGGCCAGCTCTATGTTGGAGGTTCCACGTTCACCTACGTGCGTGGCGGCCTTTACCTGGCTCTCGAAGCCGCCCTGTGGGGCAGCTGGGGCTATTTCTCGGTCCACAAGTACAACGAGCAGGTGGACAAGTACAAGAAGTTCGCTCGCAAGCACTATTCCATTGGCCGCTACGAGATTGGCATGCGCGACCTCTACAAGCAGCTTTCCGACGAAACGGAAGAGTCCCGTTTCGAGAACCGCTATATGGGTTCCAGGGAAGATTTCTGCGAAGCCCTGTACGGCTCGGCCAGCAGCTACGGTTGCTACGTGAAGGGCAAGCTCTTTACGAACGACAAGAACCACATGAACAAGTTTGCAGACAAGAAACCCCTGGGTGAAGAACTCGATGGCCTGAAGGACGTCTATGACAAGTCTGTCCTTTACCAGGAAATCGCCGACGACGCCTACGTGCTCGGCTGGGACGATGTGCAGGACCAGGCGATTGCCATGAACTTGAACCTGGAAACCGACAATCCGTCAAACGGGACCGTTGCCCTGGGTTCGTCGTCGAACATGAAGGAATACCGCAGCATGCGCAGCAAGGCCAACGACTATGCCGACATGCAGGCCTGGTTCTTTGGCGGTATCATTCTCAACCATATTGTCTCGGCTGTGGATGCGGCCTTTACGGCTAACTCCCACAACAAGGCTCTCTATTCCGAAGATGTCTCGTGGTACGACCGCCTGCACTTTGATAGCTACATGAACGTCGTTGACGGACTGGATGTCGGAGTCCAGGCCAGCTGGGGATTCTAGTGAGATTTTTGCTTGCCATTTTGGTTGCGGCGGCCTGCGCCTATTCGCAGGTCGTGGTCTCTGTCGACGAGAACGTTAGCAAGAACAAGGACAAGAACGTTTTTCTCGCGATTGGGGCTTCGGCATTGTTGCCGGGCATGGGCGAGATGTACCTTGGCGAGAAGAGCCTGGTCAAGCCGTTCCTCTGGACAGACCTTGCACTCTGGGTCACTACTTTTAGCGCTTACGTCATAGGCGAACGCTACATATCGTCGGCGCACGACTATGCGGTCCGGCATGCCGGCCTTACCACCTCGAGCAAGAAGGTGTCGCTGTTGAACACGGTGGGTGATTACCGTAGCCGCAGTGGTGTGGCGGGCCAGAATTCATCGCCCGACATGGACGAGGACTACAACCAGTCGCAACTCCGTGCGGGCAAGGCCATTGACGAGGACATTGCCGCCGATATCCAGTGGGACTGGGGCTCCAGCGACAATCCCGAGACGACGGACCATATCGACGAGTTCAAGAGCCGCATGCGCCATTACCGCATCAGCCGTATCGTTTTCCAGGCGTCCGTTGGCGCCCTCGTGCTGAACCGCGTGATTTCCGTACTGGATGCCATACGCGTGTATCGCAAGACTTCGAGTAAGTCCTTTAGCCAGAACCTAGAATTCGTGCCGGAGTTTTACGACGACGGTAGCGGCCTGCTCATGAACGTGAAGTTCTAAGGATTGGACAATGAGGCGTATGGCGAGGGATTTAAGCTTAACCATAGCGCTGCTCTGTTCCCTGCTATTGTGCTCGTGTAGCGGGGAAGACTACAGTTCGATAGACTTTAGCAAGGAAATGCAGGAAGTTGAATGGAACTGGATTCCTTACGATTCGGATGCCTTGCGGATTACGGGACGTGGCGATTTTGGCCAGGGCGACTTTGTCGTATTGATGTGGTCGGGGTCAGCCGTTACGGTGGGCTTTGAGGGTGGTGCCCTGGAAGCTGTGTTCTGGGTGAAAAAAACGGTGTACTTGGACGTCTTCGTGGATGGGGAAGAAGAACCCTCTTCCATCATAAAGCTGTCTTTCCCCGACGATAATCCAACTACGGTACCTGTTGTATCTGGTTTGCCTTATGGCCCGCATACCGTCACCCTGTATAAGCGGAGTGAAAGTAGTTTTGGTGAATGGTATTTTTACGGGATGCGCGTTTTGGGCGAGGCGCAAAAGAGTGCGTTACCCCCGCCGCCCGAACATAAGATCGAGTTTATCGGGAATTCCATCACATGCGGCAGCGATGTCTTGACTCCTACGGTGGGTGGGGAATTCGATATGATGTACCAGGACGCGTATTATGGGTATGCGGGGCAGGTTGCCAAGAACCTTGGAGCCGAAGCCCATATCATTTGTAGCAGCGGGCATGGAGTCTCCGTAAACTTTGATGGGACGAGAAACAACCTCATTCCCGATATGTACGGTTTGACCGGAGCGCATTCTTCCAGGGCCGTTGAGTGGGATCACAGCCAATGGCGTCCTGATGTCATCGTGATAAACCTGGGAACGAACGATTTTGCAAGTGGCAAGGTCGATTCTGCGTTGTTTGTGAATGCCACGGTAGATTTTATCCGGCAAATCCGCTCGATCCACCCGGAAGCGAAGGTCGTAATGTTGGACGGCCCGATGCTTGGCGGGGTGTATATGATCAAGTGCCGTGAGTTTCTGGACATCGCCAAGGGAATTCTCGAGGCGCTTGGGGAAACTGATTTGTACAGGTTTTCCTTTGAGCCGAAGGGGGAATCCCCGTATGGCTATTATTACCATCCGACCAAGGATGAAGCCGCTGCCGATGCGAAACTCATGAGCGCATGGATGCGTTCGGAATTTGGTTGGAATTAGGGAATGGTGTCCCTTTTTTCTAAATTGATGCAACCAATAGTATCTTATATGCATCTAAATACCGTGAAAAAGATCTTTATTCCCATTTTTGCTTCTATTTTGTTGGCCGCCTGCGGCGGTGATTCTTCTGCTCCCGGGGCGAAAGGTGCTTCGGGTGGTAAAGGCGGCCCTGGAGGCAAGGGGGGCAGGCCTGCCCGTGAAATCGCGGTAGAAGGCTACATTGCCGAGGCGCACGAGGGGGCAAAGTCCTTCTCGGCGATGGCGACTCTCGAACCCCTGAACAACGTGGAACTTACGGCGGCAACCTCGGGCAGGCTCACGAACCTTTACGCGAAGGACGGCGCCCAGGTGCAGAAGGGGACGCTCCTCGCAAAGATTGACGATTCCGAACTCAGGGCCCAACTCAAGCAGGCTGAATCGAACAAGCAATTAGCCCAGCAGAAATTTGACCGCGTGAAGGCGCTTTACGAGAAGGACGGGGCTACCAAGGCCGACTTGGAAAGCGCCGAGGCTTCGCTCAAGTCTGCCGAGGCTTCCGTGGAACTTATCAAAGCGCAGATTGCAAAGACCGAGGTGCGCGCTCCGTTCGCGGGCAAGCTCGGTTTTGTGAATGTTTCCGTGGGCGCCTGGCTCACGACGGGCACGTCGGTAGCCTCCCTTAGCGAAGTCAAGAAACTCAAGGCCAAGTTCGCGCTCCCGCAGCGCTATGCGTCGGCCCTCAAGGTGGGCGATGCGGTGGAACTCAAGGACGAAGAGCGCAATGTGTCGGCTAGCGGCAAGGTGAAGGCTCTCGAGGCAGGGCTTTCCGAATCGAGCCGCACGCGCCAGGTGCTGGTGGAAGTCGACAACGCGAAGGGCGAACTCTTGGCGGGTTCGTATGCTAAGGTGAACGTGTCGATGCAGTCGGGAGTGGCTAAGAGCATTCCCGTGCCGGCCGAGGCGTTTACGCTCGACAAGGACGGCGCCTACGTTTTCGTGGCCGTTGGCGGCAAGGCGAAAATCAAGCATGTTGAAACCGGTCTTCGCACACCGATTACGGTCGATGTAACCGGAGGGCTTGACGAGGGCGATACCGTGATTACTTCGGGCCTGATAAGCCTTCGCGAGGGCATTTCTGTGCGTATCCGCGAAATCCGTCACAATGCCGATTACGAAGTGGAGTAGGTGAGCGATGAGTGTTGCTAACCTTTCCGTACGCCGCCCGGTACTCATGACGGTGATGGCGCTTGTCATCATCCTGCTCGGTGCGTTCGGAGCCACCAACCTGGGTGTGCGTGAATACCCGAACGTAGACTATCCGCTTATCCAGGTACGTACGTCGTACCCGGGCGCTAACGCTGCAGTGGTGGAGGCGGAAGTTACCGAAATCCTCGAAGCCTCCATCAACAGCGCGTCTGGTATCAAGGCGCTTACCTCCACGAGCCGCGACGGATTCTCGTTTATCAACATTGAATTTGAAACCGGTATGGACTTGGAAGCGGCCGCTAACGAAATCCGTGACCGCGTGAGCCGCGTGCGCCGCAGGCTCCCCGACGATGTGGACGAACCGACCGTCTATAAATCTGATAGCGACAACGACCCGATTCTGATGGTGAGCCTCGTGAGCGACAAGCTCGACCCGATGGAAGTTTCCGAAATCGCGAATAACTTTGTGAAGGAACGCCTGCAGACAATCAACGGTGTCTCGGAAGTCGCGATATGGGGCGAAAAGCGCCCGACCGTTCGCCTGTGGATTGACCCGGTGCGTTTGCAGGCGTTGGGAGTTTCGGGTGCCGAGATGTCGGCGGCGCTGAGCCGAGGCAATTTGGAACTGCCCTCGGGCTCTATCGAAGGTAGCGAGACGACTCTTTCCATCCGTACGCTGGGTCGCATCCTTGACCCGAAAGCGTTCGAGAACATTGCGGTAAAGAAGGCTGCCGACGGCACCGTCATCCGCATTTCGGACGTGGCCGACATCCATTACGAACCGAAGGACACGCGTACCGGTTTCCGCCGCAACGGCAAGAATTCCATCACGCTCGCCCTGATGGCGCAGCCGGGCTCTAACCACGTGGAAATTGCCGACGAGTTCTACAAGCGCGTGGAAGACATCCGCCGCGAGATTCCCGAAGGCGTGCAAGTCCTTTACGGGCGCGACACTTCCATCAACATCCGCGCCTCCATCAAGGAAGTGGTGGAGACCATCTTTATCGCGTTCCTGTTGGTGATTGCGATTATCTTTGCCTTCCTGCGGCAGGCCCGCACGACGCTTATCCCGATGGTGGTGGTGCCGGTGGCCGTTATCGGAAGCTTCTTCGTGCTGTACCTGTGCGGGTTCAGTATCAACGTGCTGACGCTCCTTGCGATGGTCTTGGCGATTGGCCTTGTGGTCGATGACGCCATCGTGATTGTCGAGAATATCTACCACAAGATTGAACGCGGCATGACGCCCAAGCAGGCGGCCGTGGCGGGGACGAACGAAATCTTTTTCGCGGTGATTGCGACCTCGGTCGTTTTGATGGCTGTGTTTGTGCCGGTGCTTGCGCTGGGCGGTACTACGGGCCTCCTGTTCCGCGAGTTTGTTGCGGTGATGATCGGTACGGTGTTCCTCTCGACGCTCTGTGCGCTCACGCTCTCGCCGATGCTCTGTTCCAAGTTCTTGAGCCGCCAGAAGCAGGGATGGTTCTTCCGCGTTACCGAGCCGTTCTTCGACTGGCTCAACCGCGGCTACTCGGCGCTTTTGGGACTGTTCCTCAAGCTGCGCTTCTTGTTGTTCCCGGTGGTGCTCGGGCTTTTGGCCATTGCTTATTTCTGCTTCAACAACATGAGTAGCGAAATGGCGCCTACCGAGGATTCCAATGCGGTCATGGTGAACCTGAACATGCCCGAGGGCGTGACGCTCACGCGTACCAAGCGCATGGCCGATGCCTTTGCCGAAGAAGTCATCGCGCTCATGGACACCAACGAGTATTCTGAAATCCAGGCGGGTGCGTGGAATGCGGGCAACTCGAGAATGCGTATATTCTTGAACGACGACAAGAAGGCTCGTCGCCCGCAGAGCGAGATTGCGCGTGCCATCCAGGTGCTCGGTAACGAGTACCCCGACTTGCGTGTGATGGTGTTCGAACCGCAGAGCATCAGTACGCAGCGCGGTGGACTTCCGGTGCAATTTGTGCTGCAGGCCCCGAACATCGAAATCTTGCGTACGCTCGTGCCCAAGTTCGAAGAAGAGGCGAGCAAGAGTCCCGTATTCAGCGTGGTGAACACGAACTTGCGCTTTACCAAGCCGGAATTGCATATCGAGATTCTGCGCGACAAGGCGAACGAGGAAGGCGTCTCGGTGAACGACATTGCGCAGGCAGTGCAGCTTGCGATTAGTGACCAGAGCTACGGCGAGTTCTACAAGGACGGCCGCCAGTACGATATCATTGGCGCGGTGGGTTACCAGTACCGCAGCATGCCCGAGAACATCTCGATGCTTACCGTCAAGAACGGCAAGGGCGAACTCGTGAGTCTCGACAACTTCATCACGTTCAGCGAACAGTCGGCATCGCCGTCGCTACCGCGTTACAACCGTTTCAGTGCCGCGACGATTCAGGCGGGACTTGTGCCCGGCAAGACGATTGGCGACGGCGTGGAAGAGATGCGCCGCATCGCGAAGCACTTGCTGAAGGATTACCCGAGCGTGAGTACCGCATTGAGCGGAACGTCGAAGGAATTCGAGGAAAGCTCCAGCGGCCTCTACATCGTGTTCCTGCTGGCGCTTGCGCTCGTGTTCCTCGTGCTTGCGGGGCAGTTCGAAAGTTTCCGCGCACCGTTCGTCATCTTCTTTACGGTGCCGCTCGCCTTGGCGGGTGCGCTTGTGTGCTTGTTCATTACGGGCCAGACGCTCAATATCTTTAGCGAGATTGCGCTTATCTTGCTTATCGCGCTCGTGACGAAGAACGGTATCTTGATTGTGGAATTCGCAAACCAGATTGCTGCGAATACCGGTTGCTCTAAGCTCGAGGCGGCTCGGATGGCGGCTGAACGCCGCTTCCGCCCAATCCTCATGACGAGCCTCTCTACGGTATTGGGCGCCGTGCCGCTCATTATGACCGGCACCCCGAGCCGCATCGCGATGGGTATAGCCATTGCAGGCGGCCTCACGTTCGCAACGTTCCTCTCGTTGTTCATTGTGCCTGCGGCCTACAGCTTCTTTGCAGGCAAGGCTTCGATGGATGCGATGAAGAGTACCGACGCCTCCAAGATGGCGTAACGGTCAGAAAATTCGGTAATACTTATTTTGCCTTGTTTGCCGTCCAGGCGGCGTGCGGCGTAATTTCAAGGAGCAGGGCAAATGCGAAAAGGCACTTGAACGAAAACACAGCGGCATGGAAAGTGCCGTGCTGCGTCAAGTCCAATAATGCAATTAAGGTAGTTGTTGCCATGTCCAAACGATCCCTTGTAAAACCCATAAATAATATAGATTCAGACCGCGGGAATGTCTACATTGTAAGGCGTTTTTTTACAATGGGGTGTTGTGGGAATGTAAACAAAGTTTTTTCTAGTGGACGAGCTGGAAGGCTTTTTCGTCTTTCCGGCTCATCCCGTAACGCGTCCTCAATATAGATTCCTTGTACAGGGAATCTTCGCGGATACGCTCGATTTCGTGCTTGTAGCCGTCTATGACTTTTTGCAGGGAATCGATTTCTTCCTGGTATCGGGCGATGTTTTCCTTGACGCGTTGCTGGCGCGGAATGCTGTTTTGGCCGAAAATCAGCTGCACGGCCATAATGGCAATCAGGATGGCGATTGCGATTAGTGCTGTGTAGAGTTTCTTGTGCATCAGGCAGCTCCGTTGAACTGGAATTGCAAGTTGTCGTCGGTATGGGCGAGCCCCGCTATTTCCAGCTCTGTCAATATAGCTAAAAGTTCACCGCTTTTGAAGTGAAATTCTGCCTGGAGCTCGTCAAAAGTTTTACGGAATCCGTTGACTTTTGTAAACAATTCCTTGGCGCGGGGGCTGAGCTCGCATCCAGCCGAGGCCAGCTGCGAAAGGCTCTGGCCTCCATCTTTGGGGAATCCGAGCAGGCACCGTAGGCTTTCGGGGCGAAAAACGGGCTTGGCTACGCCCTTGTCGAGCAGCAAGTTCGTCCCGCTCGCGACCTCGTTGTCGAAATCCCCGGGAACAGCGAAAAGCGGTTTCTTTTCCCTACGGCAGTAGTCGCCGGTAATGAGGGCTCCGCCTTTTTCGCGGCTCTGTACGATGATTGAAGCGCAGCTGAGGCCGGAGATGATGCGGTTCCTTGATGCGAAATGCCCCTTGTAGGCCGGCTCGTCGGGCTCGTATTCCGAGATGATGGCCCCTCCGGCATCCAGAATGCGCCAGGCCAGGTCGCCGCGGCTCCCCTCGATATTGGTGGACAGTCCTTGCCCCAGTACGGCGATGGTGGGGAGGCCCGCCTCCAGGGCGGCCTCGTGGCAAAGACTGTCTATGCCCTGCGCGAGTCCGGAGACGATGACGGCTTTGGTGCCACGGAGGGAGTTGACGAGCTTGCGGCAGAGTTCCTGCGCGTTGTAGCCGGGGCGCCGCGTCCCGATCATGGCGATGCCCGTGTATTGGACGCTACGGTCGCCGTCGCTTGTGGTGGGAGGGGGCAGGTTCCCCGCGGCGTAGAGCTGCTTGGGGCAGTATTTGGATTCGTTGAGCAGTAGCGGGAAACGGTCCTTGGAAACCGCATAGGCGTTGGTGATAATCATATTTTCCCTGTCTTGTGGAGGGAATCTAAAAACCACGGGGCGCGTTGCGCCGGCCGCTCGCCCGGACTAGCAGTTTAGTGCAAGAGTCTGAATTTGCCAAGGCCCGTGAATAATATAGTAATGTGGAATGTGGGGTGTGGGGTGATGGATGATGTGGAACGTCATCCTCGCTACGCGAGGATCCATCCAGTTCATAATGCGGCTTTCGAGAGTGATGGATCCTCCTCGCTAGGCTCGGAGGATGACAGGCCAAGGATGACTCTGCCTACTGTCTACTCAACCACTTCCTATTTCCTACCGCGGCATAGCCGCGCACATTTCTATCTTTATCGTCATGAAATACAAGTTTGAAGATTTGGTGGACATTCTGAAGCGTCTCCGTGCCGAAGACGGGTGCCCCTGGGACCGCGCGCAGGATACGCATACCCTCTTGCCTTACCTGGTGGAAGAGAGCAGCGAGTTTATCGATGCCGCACTCGATGAAGACAAGGCCCACATGTGCGAAGAACTGGGCGACGTGTTGCTGCAGGTGGTGTTCCATTCGCAGGTCTGTAAGGAAAGCGGAGACTTCAACATCGACGATGTTGTGCAGGGAATCTGCGAGAAGATGGTCCGCCGCCACCCGCACGTATTCGGCGATGCGCATGTGGATACAGCCTCCGACGTAAGCCGCCGTTGGGAAAAGATCAAGGCGCAAGAGGCGACCCACCGCAACGACGCGAACAAGTCCGTTATGGACAAGGTAAGCAAGAGCATGCCCACGCTCGCCCGTACGCAGGACATTATCCGCAGGGTGGCGAAGGTCGGTTTTGATTGGGGTGAATCCGGTCCCGTTTTTGACAAGGCGCAGGAAGAATTCAATGAATTCCGCGCCGAGATGGGAAAGATTTCGCCCGAAGACGCGAACATCGACCACCTGGAAGAGGAATTCGGCGACATCATGTTCAGCCTGGTGAACGTCGCTCGCCATTGCGGGTTCAATGCCGATGTGGCTCTCCGCCGTGCGAATGCGAAATTCGACAAGCGCTTCCGCGAGGTGGAACGCTTGGCACAGGGCGAAGGTAAGCCGTTGAAGGACATAGGCTTAGAAGGCCTGCAAAAGCTCTGGAAAAAGGCCAAGTCCAATTTGGAATATGAATCCTTGGAATAGGGAAGAGCGGTTTTGGCCGTTCCCGACATGAAATTTTTCGTTACATTATTGTTGTGCTTCAAGTAAGTCTTGGTTCTGGAAAAGGGATGCCGGATCGAACCGCGGGGTAGGACATACTCGAAGCACTTCTTCTATTCACAAAAAAAGTCCGAGGCGATTGCCTCGGACTTTTTTTAAATCAATTAGTTAGTTGACGCGAGCGGTCGTGTTAGGCGCGGGCCTTGGCCTTGTCGCCGTACTTCTTGATGAGCTCTTCCTGGATGTTCTTCGGCACCGGAGCGTACTTCGCGAATTCCATGGTGAACTCGGCCTTACCCTGAGTCATGGAGCGGAGGTCGGTGGCGTAACCGAACATTTCGGAAAGCGGAACTTCGGCGGTGATGGTCGTCGTGCCCATTTCTTCGCTCGTTCCGGTGATGGAACCGCGGCGCTGGGAGACGTTACCGACGACGTTACCCTGGAATTCCGTCGGGGTGGCGATTTCGACCTTCATGATCGGTTCAAGAATCTGGGGGCCAGCCTTGGCGAAAGCTTCGCGGAAGGCCATACGGGCACAAATCTGGAACGCCATATCAGAGGAGTCGACCGGGTGGAAAGCACCATCCTGGACTTCCATTTCGATACCCACGACCGGGAAGCCGATGAGGGAACCGGCTTCCATGCAGCTCTGGAAACCCTTGTCGCAAGACGGGATGTATTCCTTAGGAATACGGCCGCCAACGACGGAGTTCACGAAGTTGTAGACCTTGTCGGAGTCGCCTTCGACAGCCATCGGGCGCATCACGCCGGACATCTTAGCGAACTGACCCGAACCACCGGTCTGCTTCTTGTGGGTGTATTCGAACTTGGCTTCGCGAGTGATGGTTTCGCGGTAGGCCACCTGCGGAGCACCGGTCTGGACGTCGACCTTGTATTCACGGCGCATACGTTCGATGTACACGTCGAGGTGAAGTTCGCCCATACCCTTGATGATGGTTTCGCCAGATTCCTTGTTGACTTCGACCTGGAACGTCGGGTCTTCCTTCGTGAAGCGGTTGAGGGCCTTGGACATGTTGTCGAGGTCGTCACGGTTCTTGGCTTCAATCACGAGTTCGATCACGGGGTTCGGCACGTGCATGGAAGTCATGTTGTAGTGGTTCTTGCCGTCGGTGAAGGTCGTACCGGAAGCACAGTCGATACCGAACAGGGCCACGATGTCGCCGGCACCGGCTTCGGTGATGTCCACCATTTCGTCGGCGTGCATACGCACGAGACGGCCCACGGACACCTTCTTGGTGGTGGCCATGTTGGTGATCATGTCGCCCTTCTTGAGGGTGCCCTGGTACACGCGGACGTAGGTGAGCTGGCCGTAGCGGTCGTTCACGAGCTTGAACGCGTAGCAGACGAGCGGAGCGTTGTCTTCGCTCTTGAGGATGACTTCGGCTTCGTTGTTGTCGAGGTCGAGGGCCTTGTTTTCAACGTCGGTCGGGCAGGGGA